>OLOA01000096.1_pt1 | contig 95904 bp, 92 predicted proteins | sample 1672201 | NCBI WGS metagenome assembly OLOA01 (sample SAMEA3136658, study PRJEB25190) | human gut metagenome
CCCCTACCAGACCACCGACACGCTCAGGCGACTACACCCTCGATCGTGAAGAGCCCCTTTGCCGCGGCCATGACCGCCGTGGGCGCCATCCTGGCCGACATCTTCGTGGTGCTCCTCGATCCCCGAGTGAAGGTGAGCTGAGATGAGCCAGACCCCTGATCAGCTCGTTCCCGATGAGTCGGGTTATGTTGCCACCGCCGACGGCGACCAGAACCTCAACCTGCCGGCACACCGCACGCGCCGCATGCGGTTGTACGTGCGTCGCTTCTGGCGCAACAAGCCGGCCGTGGTGGGCCTGGGCGTCTTCGCCTTCCTCGTGCTGTGCTCGCTGGTGGGCGGCAGGTTCACGCCCTTCCGCTACACCGACATGGATTTCGGCGCGCTGGGTGCCCAACCCGGCACGCCGGGCTCGGTGGTACGTCCCGATGGCACGCTGGTCAACGCCACCCACCTGTTCGGCACCAACTCCGGCGGCATCGACGTCTTCGCCATGTTGATGCACGGCATCGGCCGTTCCATGACCATCGCCGTCTCGGTCTCGCTGGTCACCACGCTGTTCGCCGCATTCATCAGCGCGCTGGCGGCCTACCTGGCCGGCCTCACCGAGCGCATCGTGCTGGCCGTGATCAACTTCCTGCTCATCCTGCCGAGCTTCCTGCTCATGGCACTCATCGCCAACCACTACTCGGGCGCCTGGCAGATGCTCATCGTGGTGATGATCGTCTTCGGCTGGATGTATCCGGCCCGTGTCATCTGGTCGCTGTCCACCTCGGTGCGTGAGCGCGAGTACATCTCCGCCGCGCGCTTCATGGGGGCCCGCGGGCCGTCGGTGGTGATCCGCCACATGGTGCCCAATATCGGCTCCCTGCTGGTGATCCAGTTCACGCTGGGGGTGGTGAGCACGGTGATGACCGAGACCGGCCTGTCGTTCCTGGGCTTCGGCGTGAAGATCCCCGATGTCTCGCTGGGCACGATGCTGCAGAGCGGCGTCTCGGCCATTTCCAGTACACCGTGGTTGTTCTGGTTCTCGGCCGGCACCCTCACCCTGCTCACCGTGTCGGTGGCACTCATTTCCGATGGTCTGCGCGATGCGCTCGACCCGAACTCAGCAGCCGGAGGCCGGGCATGACCGATCCGATTCTGTCCGTCAACGACCTGCACGTGTCCTTCCCCAGCGAGGCCGGGGTGGTCGACGCCGTGCGCGGTGTCTCCTTCGACCTGTACCCCGGCCGCACCCTGGGCATCGTGGGCGAATCGGGCTCCGGAAAGTCGGTCACCTCGCTGGCGATCATCGGCCTGCTCGCCGATTCCGCGAAGGTCACCGGCTCGGTCACCTTCGACGGCACCGAGCTCCTCGGCCTGTCAGACCAGCAGATGACCAGGCACCGCGGCAACGACATCGCGATGATCTTCCAGGACCCGCTGTCGAGCCTCACCCCCGTGTTCTCGGTGGGTGACCAGATCATCGAGGCGCTCAAGGCCAAGAACCCGCACATCTCCGAGTCGGACGCCCGGGCGCGCGCCATCGAATTGCTCGGCCTGGTGGGCATCCCCAATCCCGCCACCCGCGTGAAGTCATTCCCCCACGAGTTCAGCGGCGGCATGCGCCAACGGGTGGTCATCGCCATCGCCATGGCCAACAACCCGCGGGTGATCATCGCCGATGAGCCCACCACCGCGCTCGACGTGACGATCCAGGCGCAGATCCTCGACCTGCTCAAGGTGGCGCAGCGCGAGACCCATGCCGCGGTGATCCTCATCACCCATGACATGGGCGTGATCGCCGGATCGGCCGACGAGGTCCTGGTGATGTATGCCGGCAAGCCGGTGGAGCAGGCCCCCGTCTACCAGGTCTTCTCCCACCCGCGCATGCCCTACACGCTCGGGCTGCTGGGTGCGATCCCCAAGGTGCACCACAACGACAACGCTCCCCTGGTGCCGATCAAGGGCAATCCGCCCATCCTGATCAACCTGCCCGACGGCTGTCCCTTCGCCCCGCGCTGCCCCGTGGCCGTGGACCATTGCCGCACCCGGGAGCCGGCCCTTGAGGTGATCGACACGATCGACCAGACGGTCTCGCACCCTGACACCGCGCCGGGCGAGGCCGAACTGGTGCACAGCTCCGCCTGTTGGCGTTCCGGTGAGATCCATGGGGGTGAGATCGATGGCAAGCCGGTGTTCCCGGTGCCGCCGCGTCCCGCCAGCGACATCCGTGAGACGCCGCGCGACGAGCGTGCCACCACCATCAAGGTGGACCACCTGGTGAAGACCTTCCCACTCATCAAGGGTGCGCTGCTCAAGCGTCGCGTGGGCTCGGTCTATGCGGTCGACGACATCAGCTTTGATGTGCGGGCCGGTGAGACGCTGTCCATCGTCGGTGAGTCCGGCAGCGGCAAGTCGACCACGCTGTTGGAGATCATGGCAATGAGCCATGACACCGTGGGCGAGATCGAGCTGGACGGCAAGCGCCTCAAGACACTGTCCCGCGCCCAGCGCCGCGCCGAGCGCCGCAATATCCAGATGGTCTTCCAGGACCCCATGGGCGCCCTCGATCCCCGTTTCACCGTCTACGACATCATCGCCGAACCGCTGCACACGCTCGGCTTTCCCCGCGATGGCATCGAGGCGCGGGTCAATGAGCTGATGAACCTGGTGGGCCTTGACCCGGCACACATCGATCGCTTCCCGGGAGCCTTCTCGGGCGGGCAGCGCCAACGCATCGGCATCGCCCGCGCCCTGGCCACGAATCCGAAGGTGCTGGCGCTCGACGAGCCGGTGTCCGCCCTGGACGTGTCGATCCAGGCCGGCGTGATCAACCTGCTCGCCGAGCTGCAGGCCAAGCTCGAGTTGAGCTACTTGCTGGTGGCCCACGACCTGTCGGTGGTGCGCCACATCTCCGACCGGGTGGCCGTGCTCTACCTGGGCGGGATCGTCGAGATCGGCGACGTGGATGCCGTCTTCGACGAGAGCCGCCATCCCTATACCCAGGCGTTGCTGTCGGCGATCCCGATCCCTGATCCCACCGTGGAGCGCACCCGCTCACGCGTCGTCCTCAAGGGCGATCTGCCCTCCCCCACCGACAACGAGCCCGGCTGCCGTTTCGCAAGCCGCTGCCCGTTGTTCCAGAACCTTCCCGAGCAGGATCGGGCCCGGTGCCTCCATGAGACGCCGGCACTGCACGGGGGCGAAGGCGCCGATCATCTCGTCGCGTGCCATTTTCGCTGAAGAATGTGCTGACATGGTCAGCAGAAGACCCGCTCACCCACCCAACCAATGAAGGCAAGGAGTGAAGACCATGCGATCCACCACGACGAAGGCGTTTGCCGGTGTCGCTGTGCTGGCGCTGGCGCTTGCTGGCTGCGGCTCGAATTCGGGCTCGTCCACCAAGTCGGCCGACAGCAACGCCAAGCTCAGCTATTCGATCAATGAGCAGGCCGCCACCAACCTGAAGGACGGCGGCAACCTGAACCTCAGTATCGGGGAGATCACGCCGCAGCTCAACATGTTCCAGGCGAACATGACTGTGGACACCAGCACCCTGTGGAACTGGTACAACCCACAGCTCATCAAGTTCACCCCCAGCGGCGACATGAAGCTGGACAAGAACTACCTCGAGTCGGTGAACTCCGAGCTCAAGGACGGCAAGACGGTCGTCACCTACAAGATCAATGACAAGGCCAAGTTCAACGACGGCACCGACCTTGACTGGACTGCCTTCCAGGCCACCTGGCAGGCCAACAGCGGCAAGGAGCAGGAGTACAACGCCAACACCATCGACGGCTATGACCAGATCGATTCGGTGAAGGCCGGCGACAACGCCAAGACCGTGGTCGTCAGCTTCGTCGGCCCGTATCCCTGGTATTCGAGCCTGTTCAACAATGTGCTGCATCCAGCCGTCAACAGCGCCGATATCTTCAACAACGGCTACACCGGCGGCACGCTGGCCAGCGCCCACCCCGAGTGGGGCGCCGGCCCCTATGCCCTCACCGGCTTCGACGCCAATGCCGGCGTCGTCACCTTCGAACGCAATCCCAACTGGTGGGGAGACAAGGGCAAGCTCGACAAGATCACCTACACGGTGCGTGCCGACGTGCAGGCCCAGGTGAACGCCTACAAGAACGGCGAGGCCGACACCGTCGAGACGAGCACCTCGGAGCTGCTCACCCAGGTGACCAGCGTGGCCGACACCGACATCCGGCGCGGCACGCGGGCGGCCAACTACCTGCTCACCATGAACTCCAAGTCGGAGCTGCTCAGCGACACCGCGGTGCGCAAGGCGATCGCCACCGGCATCAACCGCGCCCAGCTGCAGCAGGTGCTCTTCCAGGGCCTCGACTACTCAGAGGCCATTGGTGGTTCCCTGACGCTGTATCCCTTCCAGAAGGGATATCAGGACAACCTGTCCAAGGTGGTCGCCAAGACCGATACTGCGGCTGCCACGAAGGCGCTCGAGGAGGCCGGCTACGCCAAGGGCTCCGATGGCACCTACGCCAAGGATGGCAAGGCCCTGAGCCTGCGCCTGCCGCTGTTCAGCTCCAGCACCACCTCGAAGGCCATGTACCAGGCCTTCCAGACCCAGATGAAGGCCGTCGGCATCGACGTGCAGATCATCCAGAAGTCGTCGAAGGACTTCTCCACCACGGTGAAGAACCGGGACTTCGACCTGCTGATCTCGGGTTGGGCATCAACTGATCCGAATGGCGTCGCCTTCTTCTGCCAGAAGTTCTGCTCCGACTCCACGCTCAACAAGTCGGGCACCGGCACTGCCGAGCTGGACAATCTCATCAAGGGCCCCGGTGGCCTGACCTCCCTGCAGACCGCCGAGGACCAGGAATCGAAGGCCAATGAACTCGAGGTGCAGGCCCTCGGGACCTTCGGAATCCTGCCGATCTACAACGGCCCCGAGATCTTCGCGGTGAAGAAGGGCCTGGCCAATGTGGGCGCTGGCGTCTACGCCACGACCCGCGCCCAGATCGGCGACTTCCCCGAGAACATCGGGTGGCAGAAGGACTGATCACGCGATGGGGCTGATGCCCACGTCGTCCCCATGACGGCGACGCGGAGCACCACCTGACAGCACTTTGAAGGGGGTCGTGGCCATGTGGCCGCGGCCCCCTTCAACACGTGTTCGGGAGCGTCGATCACCAGAAGCCGACCCGCTCCCCTCCCCCGGCAGCTGTGAGCCTCGCGGGGCCCTCCCCCCGGGGAATAGAAGAGGCTAGACTGACGTTATTAGTTGCAATCTCAACTACTTTGGGGGCTTCATGGACACCACCGAGAACCGTGTGCCGGTACAGATCGGCATCTTCAGCGTCTCTGATCTGACGCCTGATCCGACCACTGGCATCACTCCCACCGAGCATGAGCGCCTGAAGAACTACGCGCTCATCGTGAAGAAGGCCGAGGAGATCGGCCTGGACGCCTTCGCGCTCGGCGAGCACCACAATCCCCCCTTCGTCTCGTCGTCGCCGACCACCACGCTGGGTTGGTTGGCTGCGCAGACCAGCAAGATCACGCTGTCCACCGCCACCACGCTGATCACCACCGATGACCCGGTGAAGATCGCCGAGGACTATGCGATGCTGCAGCACCTGGCCGACGGTCGCGTTGACCTCATGCTGGGCCGCGGCAACACCGGCCCCGTCTACCCGTGGTTCGGCAAGGACATTCGCCAGGGCATCAACTTGGCGCTGGAGAACTACAACCTGCTCCACCGCCTGTGGCGCGAGGAAGTGGTGGACTGGCAGGGCAAGTTCCGCACGCCGCTGCAGGGCTTCACCGCGATTCCGCGCCCCCTCGACGATGTGCCGCCCTTCGTGTGGCACGGGTCGATCCGCTCCCCCGAGATCGCCGAGCAGGCGGCCTACTACGGTGATGGCTTCTTCCACAACAACATCTTCTGGACGATGAACCACACCAAGCGCATGGTCGACCTCTACCGTCGCCGCTATGAGCACTACGGGCACGGCCGCTACGACCAGGCGATCGTCGGCCTGGGTGGCCAGTTCTTCATGCGCAAGAACTCGCAGGACGCCATCAAGGAATACCGTCCCTACTTCGACAATGCGCCGGTGTACGGTCACGGGCCATCGATGGAGGAGTTCACCGAGTACACGCCGCTGACCGTCGGCTCGCCCCAGCAGGTGCTCGAGCGCACGCTGAGCTTCAAGGACGACGTCGGCCACTACCAGCGCCAGATGTTCCTCATCGATCACGCCGGCCTGCCCATCAAGACGGTGCTTGAGCAGCTCGACCTGCTCGGGGAGATCCTCCCGGAGATGCGCAAGGGCTTCCTCGAGGGACGTCCCGACGACATCCCGGATGCCCCCACGCACGCCTCGCTGGTCGCCGCCCGCGACGCCGCCGGGGTTGCCCCCGTGGAGCACGTCAAGGTCGGTGCCGATGATGTGACCGGCACCTCCGACGCCCCTGAGCCGCCGGACTCGGTGTTCGAGAAGTAAGCGTGTTGCGACGGCCGGTGCACGCCGGCCGTCGCCCACACGTCCAGGGGTCCCCCACCGGACCCGGCAAGACCCCAGCACGACCGATATGTCACAGGAGACACGCAAGCATGAAGGTTCTCGCAATCAGCGCCGGCATGGGACAGCCCTCGGCCACCAGGATGCTGGTGGACCGCCTGGCGGCAGCCACCGTGAAGCACGCCGGCGCCGCTGGCCTTGAGCTGGACGAGCCCATCGAGGTGATCGAGCTGCGCGACATCGCCACGGAACTCATGAGCTCCGAGATCTCGCGCGTTCCCAGTCCCCGTGTGGCCGGGGCCATCGAATCAGTGGAGGCCGCTGACACGCTCATCGTGGTGAGCCCCATCTACAACACCCAGCCGGCCGCACTGCTGTCGTTGTTCTTCGAGGTGGCCGACGACGCCATCCTGCGTGGCAAGCCGGTGCTGCTGGGAGCCACCGGCGGCACCGCCCGCCACTCGCTGGCGATCGATCGCGCGCTGCTGCCGCTGTTCCACTACCTGCACGCCCTGGTGGTGCCCACGTCTATCTTCGCCGCCACCGATGACTGGGGCAGCCCCGCATCGCTGGACAAGCGCACCGAGGACGCCGCCGGCTCCTTCGTGGGCCTGCTGGCCATGCGCGCCGGCGTGCCGAACACCGACGAGCTCAGCGGCTCGGACACCGACAAGGCCTCCCATGGTGACGACGACTTCGAGCTGGAGAATGACTTCGAGACCATGCTGAAGTCCATCTGAGCCAGATAAGACTGGAGCCATGGTGTGCTCCTCGGCCCGCTTGTCCAGTGACGCTTAGGGGCCGCTAACTATTTAGGTGTGCGTGTTGGGGTGCAGGGTGTAGTTCCATTCGCCGTGCCAGTTGTGGCGGGTCAGGACGCCGTTGGCCTCGAGGTCGTGCATCTGCTTGTCGGGGATCTTGATCCCGGCGGGGTATTGGCTGGTGTCCAGGACGGCCTCGATGGGTGCGCCGGATGCGGTGGTGGTCGCGCCGATCGAGTTCACCACGACCTCGCGGCTGGTCAGGGGCCGGGCGCGCCAGTTGATCGAGATGCGGGCAAAGAGCCGGTGCTCGATCTTGTTCCACTTCGAGGTGCCCGGGGGCAGGTGGCAGACCGTGATGGCCAGGCCGGTCTCGGCGGCCAGGGCTGCCAGTTCTGTCTTCCACAACCGGGTGCGGTATCCGTTGGATCCGCCGCCGTCGGCGGTGATCAGCAGCCGGGACGCATCGGGGTAGGTGCGCCGGCCCACGGCGAGCCACCAGGAGCGGATCGTGTTGACCGCGAACGCGGAAGTATCGTGATCGACCCCGACTGAGACCCAGCCGGTGTCGGCTGCGATGTCGTAGACCCCGTACGGGTTCACCTTCCCGAGTTCGGGGTCACGGAAGTCGTGCACGTTCACCGCCCGGGGCGCGCCCTTGGGGTGCCACTCGCGCCCGCCGTTCTTGAACTCCCCGATGAGCTCCTTCTTCTTGGTGTCCACACTGATCACCGCATCGCCCGCGGCGATATGGTCCATGACCTGGGCGTTGAGGTAGGAGAACTGCCCGTCCCGGTCCGGATGCTGACGACCCTCGATCTGCTTGGCGTTGGCCTGCAGGCTGAACCCTGCCCCTTTGAGCAGCTGCGCGACCTTCACCGAGCTGACCCGGTGCCCGCCCGCAGTGAGCTCCTCGGCAAGCTTCTGCGTCGACAGCGTCGTCCAGCACAGGGCAGACTCCGGATCTCCCCGACGGGTGGGCTCCACCAACGCCAGCAACGCCTTCACGATCCCCGGATCGGTTTCGGTGATCGGCTTGCGGCCCGCACCAGGCCTGCGCACCCGCCCCGACGGCGCCACCCCGGCCTCCAGCTCGGCAACCCCCGCCTGCACCCGCGACCGGGAGGACCCCGACGCACGCGCCACCGCAACGATCCCCCCATGACCCAGCGACCTGGCCTCCGCGGCGAGCGTCAAACGCTGCGCACGCTCGTCCAGGTGCGGCAGCAACGCATCGAACTTCGCTCGCAACGCCTCGACAGTCTCGGGGGGAATGGCCATACACCAATGATCCCACCCACACCACTATAAGACCCGTTAATTTATTAGCGTGTCCTTACGGACGGCGCTGGGCCGAGGAGCACACCCATGTCAGCTGCCTTCTGATCCAGCCCGAGAGCTCTTCTCTCCCCCATCACCCGTCCGGGACAGGTCCGCGACCGACCCTGAGGCGCGTTTCCCCGTCACGGTCCCTGGCTGCACTCAGCGCCATGATCCGGGTGCGCCCACCGGGCCGGCGCAGTCCGTAAGATTTTCAGGACAAGTGGCCCGGCGGGCGCACCAGGAGCCGAGGAACCTGAAACAAGGAGGGCGCCTCCCTTACGGGAAGCGCCCTCCTTGCTTCAGGCTGGGATCAGGTCACTGGACGGTGACGCTGCCACCGGCCTTCTCGATCTTCTCCTTGGCGGACGCGCTGAACTTGTCAGCGGTGACCTCGAGCTTCACGGTGATGTCGCCATCACCGAGCACCTTGACCAGCTGGCCGTCGCGCACGGCGCCGGCCTTCACCAGGTCGTCGACGCCCACGGCGCCGCCGGCGGGGAACAGGTCGGCAATGCGCGAGATGTTCACCACCTGGTAGCTGACGCGGAACGGGTTCTGGAAGCCACGCAGCTTCGGCAGGCGCATGTGCAGCGGCATCTGGCCACCCTCGAAGTTCTCGGGCACGTTCTTGCGTGCACCCGTTCCCTTCGTGCCGCGGCCTGCGGTCTTGCCGCCCTTGCCGGCTTCACCGCGACCTACGCGGTGCTTGGTCTGCTTTGCCCCGGGAGCGGGACGCAGATGATGGACCTTGATGGCCATCTCACTTCACCTCTTCCATGGTGACCACGTGACGCGCGGCCTGGGCCATGCCCCGGAACTCCGGGCGGTCAGGCTTGGTCACGACATCGCCGATGCGCTTGAGCCCGAGGGCCTTCACCGTGCTGCGCACGTGCGGCTTCTCGGCAACGGTTGACTTGATCTGGGTGATCTTCAGCTGTGCCATCAGGCCTTCACCTCGACTTCCTGGCGGGCCCTCAGCAGCGCAGCAGGCGTCACGTCGGCAACGGACTTGCCACGACGCTTGGCGATCTGCTCCGGCTCTTCGAGCATCTTCAGCGCGGCCACCGTGGCATGCACCACGTTGATCGCGTTGGGTGAGCCGAGCGACTTGGCCAGCACGTCCTGGATGCCCGCGCACTCGAGCACTGCACGGCAGGCGCCACCGGCAATCACGCCGGTACCGGGAGAAGCCGGGCGCAGCATAACCACGCCGGCAGCCTTCTCGCCCTGCACGGGATGCGGGATCGAGCGCTGCACCATCGGCACCTTGAAGAAGTTCTTCTTGGCCTCCTCGACACCCTTGGCAATGGCCGCGGGCACCTCCTTGGCCTTTCCGTACCCGACACCCACGGTGCCTTCGCCGTCGCCCACCACGACAAGCGCGGTGAAGCTGAAGCGGCGGCCACCCTGGACCACCTTGGCCACGCGGTTGATGGTAACCACGCGCTCCAGGTACTGGTCCCGGTTCCGGTCGTTGTCACGGCCCCGACGATCGTCACGACCGCGACGATCGTTACCCTGACCGCGACCGCGGCCCTGAGCTTGAGTATTCATCGCTGGTTCTTCCTTTCCGTCGTCAGAGTCCGAGACCAGCCTTGCGGGCGCCATCGGCGACCGCGGCAACTCGTCCGTGATATTGGTTTCCGGCCCGGTCGAACACGACCTGGCTGATGCCGGCCTCCTTGGCACGCTGGCCAATGAGCTCGCCGACCTTCTCCGCCTTGGCGGTCTTGTCGCCCGACATGCCCCGCAGCTCGGTCTCCATGGTGGAAGCCGATGCCAGGGTGCGGCCGGCAACGTCGTCGATGACCTGGGCGAACATGTGGCGGGCACTGCGCGTGACCACCAGACGAGGACGCTCGGGGTAACCGAAGATGTGCTTGCGGACGCGCTTCTGGCGACGCATCTGCGAGGCCTTGCGCTGCGCAAGGTTCCTGCGGTGATTGATGTTGATCGCCATGATCAGGCGCCTGCCTTTCCAACCTTGCGGCGGACGTGCTCGCCCGCGTAACGCACGCCCTTGCCCTTGTAGGGCTCCGGCGGACGGATCTTGCGGATCTTCGCCGCAATCTCACCGACAACCTGCTTGTCAATGCCGTGGATGGTGAAGCTCGTGGGGGTCTTCACCTCAAAGGTGATGCCCTCCGGAGCGTCCACGGTCACCGGGTGCGAGAACCCGAGCGCGAACTCGAGCTGCGTCGGACCCTTCGAGATCACGCGGTAACCGACGCCGATGATCTCCAGGTCCTTCTGGTAGCCGTCGTGCACGCCGATGATCATGTTGTTGACCAGGGTGCGCGACAGGCCGTGCAGCGAGCGATGCTCGCGCTCGTCATCGGGACGGGACAGCTCAAGCTGGCCCTCATCGTTCTTCTTGATCGTGATGGGCTCCGGGATGTTCCAATCCAGGTTGCCCTTCGGGCCCTTCACAGCCACCTTCTGGCCATCGAGGTTTACCTCGACGCCGGACGGGACGGTGATGGGGAGCCTGCCAATTCGTGACATCTCACATTCTCCTTATCTGTCTCGTTCCGGTCACCAGACGTAGGCGAGCACTTCGCCGCCCACGGACTTCTCATGCGCCTGCCGGTCGGTCATCAGGCCCTGTGAGGTCGAGATGATCGCGACGCCCATGCCGCCCAGAACCTTGGGCAGCTGATTCGACTTGGCGTAGACACGCAGACCGGGCTTGCTGATGCGGCGCACGCCAGCGATTGAACGCTTGCGATCGTCGCCGTACTTGAGGGTGACGACGAGCTTCTTGCCCACCTCGTCAGCCTCCGGATCCTTCACCGCGTAGTCGGCGATGTAGCCCTCCTGCTTCAGGATCTCGGCGATTCCCGCCTTGATCTTGGAGCTGGGCATGCTCGTCTCGTCGTGGAACGCCTGATTGGCGTTGCGCAGACGGGTCAGCATGTCTGCGATCGGGTCGGTCATAGTCATGGCTTTATAGCCTCTTTCTCGCAACGGTTTCCGCTGGGCGGACCTGCTGCGTTGGATGTGTGTTCCCGCCCCCGCCGGCCTGCCAGGGCAGGCCACCAGGCGCAGTGTGGAGCGGGCCGAAGCTCACCCCGTGTTCGGGCAGTGGCGTCGAACGGTGGATCACCAGGACGACTTGGTCACGCCCGGCAGATCACCGGCGTGGGCAAGGGTGCGCAGGCAGATTCGGCACAGGCCGAACTTGCGGTACACCGAGCGCGGACGCCCGCAGCGCTGGCAGCGGGTGTATGCGCGGACGGCGAACTTGGGCTTGCGAGCCTGCTTGACCTTGAGCGCGGTCTTAGCCATGTGAGTCCTTACTTCCTATTGCCATTGCGCCGGAAGTCCCGAGCCGAGGGGACCTTCGCGTCATCAGTTGCCTTGAAGGGGAAGCCCAGGTGCTTGAGCAGCGCACGGCCTTCCTCATTGTTCCGGGCGGTCGTCACGAAGGTGATGTCCATGCCGCGGACACGATCGATCTTGTCCTGGTCGATCTCGAGGAACATGACCTGCTCGGTGAGACCGAAGGTGTAGTTGCCGTGGCCGTCGAACTGGTTGGAGTTCAGGCCGCGGAAGTCACGGATACGGGGAAGCGCGAGCGACAGCAGTCGATCGGCGAACTCCCACATGCGGTCGCCGCGAAGCGTCACATGGCAACCAATGGCCTGGCCCTCGCGCAGGTGGAACTGTGCGATGGACTTGCGGGCCTTGGTGGTCTGGGGCTTCTGGCCGGTGATGGCCGTGAGGTCCTTGACCGCGCCATCGAGGATCTTGCGATCGTTGGCGGCGTCACCCACACCCATGTTGACCACGATCTTGGTGAGACCGGGGATCAGCATCGGGTTGTCGTAGTTGAACTCGTCATGCAGGGCCTTGACGATTTCCTCGCGGTACTTCTTCTTCAGGCGCGGCATCTCGGGCGCAGTAGCCTGAGCAACCTCAGCAACAGCGAGGCCCGCGTCAGCATTCTTCCTGGCCATCAGATCTCCTTCCCGGTCTTGCGTGCGATCCGCACGCCACGGGTGCCTTCGTACTCAGAACCGTCCGCACGACGCTTGCTCACCTTCTGGCGCTGGGCGCCGATCCGGGTGAGAACGTCCTTGGAACCATCCTTGACGAGCAGCTGCACGTTCGAGACATGCAGCGGGGCCTCGACGGAGATGATCCCGCCCTTCACCTGGGCGCCGGACGCATCGGCGGAGTCACGCGTGTGACGACGCACGATGTTGGCGCCCTGCACGGTGACGCGCTCATTGGCCGGATCAACGGCGATGATCTCTCCGACCACGCCCTTGTCCTTGCCAGCGATCACCTGAACGCGATCACCCTTCTTGAGCTTCATCTTCGCCATCTCAGATCACCTCCGGAGCCAGCGAGACGATGCGCATGAAGTGCTTGTCGCGCAATTCACGGGCAACCGGGCCGAAGATACGAGTTCCTCGGGGCTCACTGGTGGTGCCGCCCAGGATGACGGCAGCGTTTTCGTCGAACTTGATGTAGGAACCGTCAACGCGACGGTGCGACTTCACAGCGCGCACGATCACGGCCTTGACGACCTCGCCCTTTTTCACACTGCCCCCGGGGATGGCGTCCTTCACGGTGCACACGATGGTGTCGCCGAGCCCGGCGTAGCGACGCTTCGAGCCACCGAGAACACGGATGCACAAGAGCTCCTTGGCACCAGTGTTGTCGGCGACCTTCAGTCGCGACTCCTGCTGGATCATTTCTTCTCCTCTGCCCAACCGGTTCCCCGAGGTCTCCCCCAGGGCCTTGCTGGACTAGTTGTTGACCCCTGGATTTTGCCAGAGGGTGATGTGGCGACGTCAACGCGGGCGACGCCATCAGGTCTTCGGGTCAGCGCGCCTTCTCGACGACGGCGGTCAGACGCCAGCGCTTCGTGGCGGACAGCGGACGCGTCTCCATGATGCGCACGCGGTCGCCCTCGCCGGCCTCGTTGTTCTCGTCGTGGGCCTTGAGCCGGATGGTCTTGGTGATCACCTTGCCGTACAGGCCGTGCTTGACACGGTCCTCAACGGCCACGACAACGGTCTTGTCCATCTTCGACGAGACCACAACGCCCTCGCGGACCTTGCGGCCGGCGCGCTCGGTGGTGCTATCAGTCTGGCTCATGCCTCGGCCTTTCCTTCACGATCCGGATCATCGACGATGCCCAGGTTGCGTTCCTGGAGCACCGTGTAGATGCGGGCGATGTCCTTGCGCACCTCGCGCAGTCGGGAGTGGTTCTCGAGCTGGCCGGTGGCGGCCTGGAAGCGCAGCGCGAACAGCTCTTCCTTCAGCTTGACCACCTGGTCGTTGAGGTCACCGCGCGACTGGGCACGCAGGTCAGCGGCCTTGAGCGATTCAGTCTTTGCCATATCAGATCTCACCTTCATCACGCGTGATGATGCGTGCCTTGAAAGGCAGCTTGTGGATGGCCAGACGCAGTGCCTCGTTGGCGACGTCCGGAGTCACGCCGGCGAGCTCGAAGAGCACGCGACCGGGCTTGACGTTGACAACCCAGAACTCCGGGGAGCCCTTGCCCGAACCCATGCGGGATTCGGCGGGGTGCTTGGTCAGCGGGCGGTCGGGGTAGACGTTGATCCACACCTTGCCGCCGCGCTTGATGTAGCGCGTCATGGCGATACGGGCAGCTTCAATCTGCCGGTTGGTCATGTACGCCGGCTCCAGGGCCTGCACGCCGAACTCACCAAAGGCCAGCTCAGTGCCGCCCTTGGCCATGCCACGACGATTCGGATGGTGCTGCTTGCGGTACTTGACTCGACGAGGAATCAGCATGTTTCTCAGGCTCCTGCGTTCTCGGTTGCGGGCGCCGCGGCGGGTGCACTGGTCGCAGCGTCACTGCGAGGTGCCTGCTCACGCGCCGCGTCGGCACGACGGCGGCCGCCACGCTCACCGCGCCCGGGGCGACGGTTCGAGCGCTGACGGCTCGGGGCCGCCTGGCGGGCAGCCTTCTGAGCGGCGCGCTCGGCACGAGTGCCGGTGACGTCGCCCTTGTAGATCCACACCTTCACGCCGATGCGGCCGAAGGTGGTGCGGGCCTCGTAGAAGCCGTAGTCGATGTCCGCACGAAGCGTGTGCAGCGGCACACGACCCTCGCGGTAGCTCTCGGAACGGCTCATCTCAGCACCGCCAAGACGACCGGAGCAGCGGATGCGGATGCCCTTGGCGCCCGAGCGCATGGCGCTCTGCTGCGCCTTGCGCATCGCGCGACGGAAGGCAACGCGTGCCCCCAGCTGCTCGGCGATGCCCTGGGCAACCAGCTGCGCATCGGTCTCGGGGTTCTTGACCTCGAGGATGTTGAGCTGGATCTGCTTGCCGCTCATCTTCTCGAGCTCGCCACGCACGCGCTCCGCCTCGGCACCGTTACGCCCGATGACGATGCCCGGACGTGCGGCATACAGGAAGATGGTGATGCGGTCGCTGCGGCGCTCGATCTCCACCGAGCTGATGCCGGCGCGCTCAAGGTTCTTGACGAGCCAGGCGCGGATCTTGTCGTCCTCGCCCACCAGTTCCGAGTACTGCTTCTCGGCGTACCAGCGTGACTTGTGATCTGTGGTGATACCCAGCCGGAAGCCGATCGGGTTGATCTTCTGTCCCACGCTCAGGCCTCCTTCGTGTCGTCAGATGTGGTGTCCGCGGCGGTTGCCTTGGACGAGTTCTTTGCACTCGACGCCTTCTTCAGCGGCGGATGCCCGGCGGTCTCTGCCGGTTCAACGACAGCGGTGATGTGGCTGGCGCGCTTGAGAATGCGGCTGGCGGAGCCCTTGGCGCGGGGCCGGATGCGACGCATGGTCACGCCCTCGTCCACGTAGATCTGGCTGATAACCAGCTGCTCGTTGTGCAGGCCCTCAGAGGTCTCGGCGTTGGCCACGGCGCTCTCGATCACCTTGCGCACCGGCTCCGCAGCAGCCTGCGGGGCGAAGTGAAGGGTGGCGATTGCCTGGGTGGCGTCCATGCCGCGCACCGTGTCGGCCACGCGACGCACCTTCTGGGCACTCATCCGAACGTGACGCGCGATGGCGTACGAGCCAGGACGATCCCCGAGCAGGGCAACGCGACGACTGGGTCGCTGTGTGGTGTTGCTCATCGAATTCATTCCTTCTCTGCCGCGCTCAGCGCCGGCGAGCCTTCTTGTCGTCCTTCACGTGACCCCGGAAGGTGCGCGTGGGCGCAAACTCTCCGAGCTTGTGGCCGATCATGCCCTCGGTAATGAATACCGGGACATGCTTGCGGCCATCGTGCACGGCGATGGTGTGCCCGAGCATGTCGGGGGTGACCATCGAACGGCGCGACCACGTCTTGATGACGGTCTTCGTGCCGTTCTCGTTCTGCACGTCGATCTTCTTCTGCAGGTGCCCGTCGACGAACGGGCCCTTCTTCAAGCTGCGAGGCATTATCTCCTGGCTCCCACTCAGCGCTTCTTGCCGGACTTGCGGCGACGGACGATCAGCTTGCTGCTGGCCTTGTTCTTGCTGCGGGTGCGGCGTTCCTTCTGGCCCCAGGGGCTCACCGGATGGCGACCACCAGAGGTCTTGCCCTCGCCACCACCGTGCGGGTGGTCAACGGGGTTCATCACAACACCACGCACGGTCGGGCGGATGCCCTTCCAACGGCTGCGTCCCGCCTTGCCCCAATGGATATTGGAGTATTCGGCGTTGCCCACCGAACCGATCGTGGCGCGGCACCGCACGTCAACCATGCGCATTTCGCCCGAAGGCATGCGCAGCGTGGCGTACTGACCCTCGCGGGCGACCAGCTGAATCGAGGCACCGGCACTGCGGCCGAGCTTGGCACCGCCACCGGGGCGCATCTCCACCGAGTGGACCTGCGTACCGATCGGCACATTGCGCAGCGGCAGGTTGTTGCCGGGCTTGATGTCAGCCCCGACACCGGCGTACACCGTGGCGCCCTGCTCCAGGCCCTGCGGCGCGATGATGTAGCGCTTCTCGCCGTCGGCATAGTGCAGCAGTGCGATCCGGGCGGTGCGGTTGGGGTCGTACTCGATGTGAGCGACCTTGGCCGGCACGCCGTCCTTGTCGTAACGCTTGAAGTCGATGATCCGGTAGGCCTGCTTGTGGCCACCGCCGATATGGCGTGTGGTGATGCGGCCCGAGTTGTTGCGTCCACCCGTCTTGGATTTCGGGGCGAGCAGCGACTTCTCCGGAGTCGACCGGGTGATTTCGTTGAAGTCAGACACACTCGACCCACGACGGGCCGGTGTTGTCGGCTTGTACTTACGAATAGCCATGAGGTCTCTTCGTTCCTTGTCTGCGCGTCAGCTCTCGGTCACTCGGCCGGAGCGTTCCCGAAAATGTCGATGTGGTCGTTCTCGGCGACAGTCACGATCGCACGCTTCGTGTCGGGGCGCCTGCCCACGCCGTAGCGCGTGCGGCGCTTCTTGCCCTTCCGATTGGCGGTGTTCACGCCAACGACCTTGACTCCGAACACGGCTTCCACGGCCTGGCGGATCTCGGTCTTGTTGGCCTTGGGGTCAACGATGAACGTGTACTTGTTCTCGTCGATGAGGCCGTAGCTCTTCTCGCTCACGACGGGCGAAATCAGCACATCGTGGGGATCGCGGATCTTGAAGTCGCTCACTTGGCCTTCTCCTCAACAGCCTCGGCCTCGCGCGACGTGGCGACGGCCTTGACGGACTTGCCCTTGGCGGGACCTGCCACATACGCCTTGATGGCCGACTCGCTGAACACGATTGCGTCAGCAAGCAGCACGTCGTAGGTGTTCAGCTGGTCCCAGCTGACGACATGGACGCCGATGAGATTGCGCATCGACAGCCAATTGTTCTCGTCGCTGCGCTCAAGCACGACGAGCACGCGACCGTAATCGCCCAGGCCCGCAATGACCTTGGCAGCGGACTTGGTGCTCGGCTTGTCGCCGCCGACGAATTCGCTCACCACATGGATGCGGCCCTCGCGTGCCCGGTCGGACAGGGCGCCGCGCAATGCGGTGGCCACCATCTTCTTGGGGGTGCGCTGGCTGTACTCACGCGGCTGCGGACCGTGCGAGATACCGCCGCCGGCCCACTGCGGGGAACGGATCGAACCCTGACGAGCCCGGCCGGTGCCCTTCTGGCGCCACGGCTTCTTGCCGCCACCGGAGACCTCAGCGCGGGTCTTGGTGGAGTGGGTTCCCTGACGGGCCGCGGCGAGCTGAGCCGTCACGACCTGATGCATCAGGGGCACATTCGCCTGCGCGTCGAAGAGCTCGCCGGGCAGCTCGACGCTGCCGGCCTTCTTGCCCTCGGCGTTCACGACGTCGATCGAGGTGGTCTCGTTCACTTGGCTTCACCCTTCTTGGCAGCGGTACGCAGCACAACGAGCGCGCCCTTGTTGCCGGGCACGGCGCCGCGAACCAGGATCAGGCCCTTGTCAGCGTCAACGCCGGCGACGGCCAGGTTCTGCACGGTCTTGCGGGCGTTGCCCATTCGACCGGCCATGCGCAGGCCCTTGAACACGTGACCCGGGGTGGCGCAGGCGCCGATGCCGCCGGGTGAACGGTGCTTGCGGTGCACGCCGTGGCTGGCGCCGAGGCCCTTGAAGCCCCAACGCTTGACGACGCCCGCAGTGCCCTTGCCCTTGGTCACGCCGGTGACGTCCACGACGTCATCAGTGCTGAAGGTGTCGGGCCCGAGCTCCTGGCCCAGGGTGTACTCGCTGGCATCCGACGTGCGGATCTCGGCGAGGTACTTGCGCGGCGTCACCTTGGCGCGGGCGAACTGCCCTGCAGCCGGCTTGGTCACGGACTTTGCGCGGATGGCCCCGTAGCCGAGCTGAACGGCCGAGTAGCCATCGGTATCCGGCGTGCGGACCTGCGTCACGACGCAGGGACCGGCCTGGATAACGGTCACCGGGACGAGGCGATTGTTCTCGTCCCACAGCTGGGTCATGCCGAGCTTGGTGCCCAGCAGCCCCTTCACTTTGTGTTCGGTAGTCATGTTCTGCGGCCTCACGGAAGCTTGATTTCGATATCAACACCAGCAGGCAGATCGAGCCGCATGAGCGAGTCGACTGTCTTGGGCGTCGGGTCGAGGATGTCGATGAGCCGCTTGTGTGTACGCATCTCGAACTGCTCGCGGCTGTCCTTGTACTTGTGGGGCGAACGAATGACGCACCACACGTTCTTCTCGGTCGGCAGCGGCACCGGACCGGCGACCTTCGCACCCGTTCGGGTAACGGTGTCGACGATCTTGCGCGCCGACGAGTCGATGACCTCGTGGTCATAGGCACGGAGCCTGATGCGGATCTTCTGTCCCGCCACGGTTGTTCCTCTTCTCGTCCCTGCTTGGCCGGATCGCCGGCCCTGCCTGGTTGTGACAAGAGAAAACCCACACCGAAAACTCTCCGTTTTCGCCGCTATTCTCCCTTGTCAATGCCATGTTGCACGGTACCCGAGGTCGGGTGTGTCGGACTCCGCTCACCGGCGCGGATGAACATCCGCGGGATTGGTGGCGGCCACGAACGAACCGACCAGGGGTCGGCCCACCTCAAGCGACCTCGCGTTCCCCGGACCGTCTTCACCACCCAATCGGAACCTTCCGGTCCCTCTTGCGCACGCAAAGCTGCCCGAGGAGCAACCTAACCAGTTTTTCACGATTGGCCGCATGACACAAATCGGGATGACGACGTCACCCCTGCCCCACGGCCGACGGATGCATGCCCCGCACCTGCCGCGCACGGCCCGGTGCGGGTCGCTCAATCCAGGGCGTCGTCGTCATAGGGCTGCTTGGTCCACACGGCCATCCGCTGGGTCAGGTGCTCGTGCACCGACAGCGGGCGACCGTCGACTTCGATGATCGGCGTGCACCCATAGCTCACCGACACCAACCATGCCCCGTCGGCGCTGAAGATCTCCTCGGCGCCCAACAGGCCGTCGACCACCTCGAATCCCTCCGACCTCGCGCCGGCCACCGCGGCCCGCACCGTCATCGAGTCGAGGACGCCGGTGCCCTCGCGGCTGGTGGTGCCCAGCCGACCATCCTTGGCCCAGATGAGGCCCGCCCGCGGCGCCTCCAGGCAGTAGCCGTCGGTGGTGGTGAACAGCACATCGTCGAAGCCCCGGGCCGTCGCGTAGCGGAAGGCCGACATATTCGTGGCATAGGACAGTGTCTTGACCCCGCCGAGCAGCCACGGCGCATCGACGAAGGCATCGTGGGGACGTCCGATGGACAGCTGGGTGACGCGGATCTGCGCCGGATGCGCGCGCTTGCCCTTGATGTCGCTCAGCAGCACATAGGCGAGGTGCTGGGCCGGGTCATCGGTGACGACCTCACGACCCCGGCTGAGGATGAGTCGGATCACCGCGTTGTGGCCATGCCAGACGTCCAATGCATCGTCGATCGCACGACGCCAGGCGTCGCGGGAGGGGCACTCGATGCCCATGCCCTGCGCCGAGCGCTCCAGGCGGGCCAGATGCCAATCCAGGTGCAGGATCCGTGGCCCGGTGACCTGGCGGTAGACCACGGTGGAGTCGAAGACCCCCTCCCCCCGGGTCAGCGCGAGGTCGTCGGCCATCGCGATCGGGGCGTTGGAATCGACGACGCCTGTGCCCAGCACGGAAATGATCATGGTCGAAGTCTGCCCCATCGGGTCGTGGCCGTGGTGGTGAACCGCACTAGAGGGTCTCGCGCAGGCCGGCGATGCGGGCCAACACGGAGGCGCGGCCCAGGATCTCGCAGCTCTCGAACAGGGGCGGGCTGACCTTGCGTCCGCTGGTGGCCACGCGCAGGGGCGCGAAGGCCTGGCGGGGCTTGATGCCCATCGCGTCGACCAGTTCGTCGCGCAGGGCCTGCTGGATGGCGTCAGCGGTGAACGGCTCCACGGTGGCCAACACCTTCGCGGTGGCATCGAGCACCTCGCCGGCGTTGTCCTTCAGCTGGGCGCGCGCCGTGTCCTCGATGTAGACCGAGTCGTCGGCCTCCACGAGGAAGGCGATCTGGTCCCAGGCGTCCGACAGCTTCACCAGGCGGGGCTTGATGATCGGGGTGGCCCTGCGGATCACCTCGGCCCATGAGGGATCGGGATCGTCACCCCATTGACGCGACGCGGCGATGAAATCGACCAGCTGGTCGGCAAGGTCGGAATCCGACAGCTCGCGGATGTACTGCCCGTTGAGCCAATCGAGCTTCTTGGTGTCGAACACCGGTCCGACGGTGTTGACCTTGCTCCACGCGAAGTTCCCGACGAAGTCCGCGAAGCTCTCCAGCTCCTGGTCGCCCTCGGCGGGCGGATAGGCCAGCAGCTGCAGGAAGTTGCGCAGAGCCTGCGGCAGGTAGCCCTGTTCCTTGAACCACATGAGCCGGGCGGCAGGGTTCTTGCGCTTGGAGATCTTCGAATGGTCGGTGTTGCGCAACAACGGCATGTGCGCGAACGCCGGGAGTTCCCAGCCGAGCCACTTGTACAGCAGCAGGTGCTTGGGGGTGGAGCTGATCCATTCCTCGCCGCGCACCACGGTGTTGATCTTCATCTCATGGTCGTCGACCACGACCGCCAGGTGGTAGGTGGGGAAGCCGTCGGCCTTGAGGATCACCTGGTCGTCGGGGAAGGGGGCCTTGACCTCGCCACGAATCAGGTCATGGAACACCAGCGGGGCATCATCGGGGATGTACATGCGCACCACCGGCGTCTCGGTGAAGCCCGGGAGCTTGGCCCGCTCCTCCTTGGTCATGCCGTAGCACAGCCGGTCGTAGCGGGTGTCCTGCTTCTTCGCGGCCTTCTCCTCGCGCATCGCCGCAAGGCGCTCCTGGGAGCACCAGCAGTGGTAGGCGTGGCCGGAGGCCAGCAGCTTGTCAACCACCGGACGATAGGTGTCCAGGCGCTGCGACTGCGTGTAGGGCGCATAGGGACCGCCCTGCTCGGGCGACTCATCGGGCGTGAGGCCCAACCAGTTCAGCGAGTCGACGATCTGCTGCTCAGATCCGGGCACCAGGCGGTTGCGGTCCGTGTCCTCGATGCGCAGCACGAACTGCCCCCCGGTCCTGACCGCCCAGGCCTTGTCGAACAGCGCCATATAGGCGGTGCCGACGTGGGGATCGCCGGTGGGAGAAGGGGCAACGCGGGTGCGAGCAGGAGTCGTCATAGTGGTGCCGAGTGTACCGAGACCCGGCGGATCACCGCTGCACGGTCTATTGGGACGCAGCGGAACACCGCCGCACGGCCTATCGGGACGCACTGTCGGGACGCAGCAGATCACCGCTGCAAGGCCTATCGGGACGCACTGTCGGGACGCAGCAGATCACCGCTGCAAGGCCTGCCGGGACGCACTGTCGGGGCGCAGCCCAACAGGTCGGCCGCTCATCCCTGATGGCGCAGGCGCAGCTTCGGCCCGTCGGAGCGGACCGGGAGGAAACCGGCCTTCGCCAGCACCCCCCGTGACGCGTGGTTGGTCGGATCGACCTCCGCCAGCACGGTGGAGGCGCCATGGGCATGCGCCCAAGCAGTGAGCGCCACCAGCGCCTCGGAGGCATATCCGCGACGCCGCACGGAGTCGGCGACGCCGTAGCTCACCTCTGCGGCGCCACGTTGGTCGGGTGGGGTGTGGAACCCGATATCGCCGACCACCAGACCGTCGGCACGGCGAACCATGAGGTAGAGCCCGTAGCCGGGGACCCAGTTGTCGACCTCCAGGGCATGGCGTTGCATGCGCGCCGCAGTGTCGCTGTCGGCGTGCGGGTAGCCGGCAACGCACGGCAGCGGCGAGATGCCACGGGCAAGCTGCTCGGCCTGGGCGGGATCCACGCCGTGCAACACCAGGCGTGCCGTGGGGATCTCCACCTCTGCCCGCGCAGGGATGTGCCCGGGGGTGGCGGCACGCGGACCGCGCGGTGCCGCATGCTCGCGTCCGCTGCCGGGATCCCCCGTCCGACCCCCGTCGCCTGCCCTGTCCCGATCACTCACCCTGCAATCGTGCCCGTATGCCCCGCGGCAGGCAATGGCGGTGACGAACTTCGACGCGCCCCGGCAATAGGCTGGTCGCCATGCCATCCCTGCGTCCGTCGTCCGCGTCCACAGGTCGGTTGCGGCGCATGGTGACGGCCCCGCAGCGACATCCCCAACTGTGGTTGGCGCTCATCTGCCTCATCGCACTGGCCGCCTACCTGGTGACCAGCATCGTGAAGTTCAACCGGCTGCGCGACGGCATGGACATCACCATCTTCGACCAGGCGATCCGAAGCTTCGCGCAGGGCCACGCCGGCTATACGACGCTCAAGGCGCCCGGCATGCCGATCTTCGGCGACCACTTCCATCCGATCATCCTGACGATGGTCCCCCTCTACTGGCTGTGGGACGACCCCCGCATGCTGCTGATCACCCAGGGCATCTGCATCGCCTGGGCGGGCTGGCTGCTGGGCCGGCTGGCGATCCGTCGGCTGGGGCCCGGAACCGGACTGCTCATCGCGGCCGGCTTCCTGTGCGGCATCGGCACCCAGTACGCCATCATCTTCGACTTCCACGAGCTGGTGTTGGCCACCCCGCTGATGGCGATGGCCCTGGCCAGCTTCATTGAGGCGCGGTGGACGGCCTGCTGGGTCTGGTCGGCATCACTCATGGTGGCCAAGGAGGACATGTGCTTCCTGGTGGGTGGCATCGCGCTGGCCATGTTGGTGCGTCGGCACTGGGTCCGGGGCCTGTCCCTGGGGATCTTTGCCGTGGCGTGGACCGCCATCGCGGTGTTCGTCGTGGTGCCCGCCTTCAATCCCGACCACGTCTATCCCTATCTGCACGCGGTCGGTGCGGTGGCGGTGGCGGGGGTGCAGACGAGCGCACACGGCGCCTGGTTCGGCCCCCTGAAGACGCTGGGGAGCGCCGCCATCCTGTTGTCGGGAACCGCCTTCGTGGCCCTGCGCTCGCCGCTCATCTGGGCCTTCGTGGCGCCATTCCTCACCCGTGCGGTCTCGAAGAACCCGCAGCACTGGACCACCGGCTTCCACTACAACCTGTTGCCCATGCTGGTGGCCTGCTACGCCTTCGTGGAGGCCTGGCCCCGCCTGGTGGACGCTGCGGGCCGGACGCTGCCCGGCCGACGCGGCACCCTGCGACGGTGGTGGCGCGCGGTGGCGCTCCCGATGGTGGGCATCGTCGCCCTGGCGTCGATCCCCCTCGGGCCGTTGTGGCATGAGTGGACCATCGGACGTTGTCGCGACGAGTGTCGGGTGTTCCCCGCCGCGCTGGCGCAGCTGCCGGCGGGCTCGAGGGTCGCCACCGATGTGTACCTGACCAGTCATGTGGCGGCGCATGCCGACGTGTCCCAGTGGCGCCCGCCCGACTATCTGGACGACCGTGGCCAGCCGGTGACCCCCGATTGGCTCCTGCTGGATCGCGAGACCATCAGCTACCAGAACAAGGACTCCCATTGGGTGGACCAGTTCCTGGCCGATCCCGTGGTGCGTGGCACCCGCTACGAGGTGGTCTGGCAGCGCGATCCCATGGTGATCCTGCGCCCGGCCCACAGCTGACGGGCGGCCCCGCTCCCCCGACACGTCCTCACGCCGCGCCCTCCTGTGGTGGATCCGTGCCCGGCCCCGTGCCGGGCCACGCACCGCCGCCACGACAACAAGAAGGCCAGGACACAAAGAAGGCCAGGACAAGAAGAAGGCCCGCTCCCCTGGGGGAACGGGCCTTCTTTCAGAGTGCTTGGCTAGCGCAAGCTCACTTGACGATCTCGGTCACGCGACCGGCGCCGACAGTGTGACCACCCTCGCGGATGGCGAACTTCAGGCCGACCTCCATGGCGATGGGCTTCTGCAGCTCGACCTCCATGTCGGTGTTGTCACCGGGCATCACCATCTCAACGCCGTCGGGCAGCACAACGGTGCCCGTGACGTCGGTGGTGCGGAAGTAGAACTGAGGGCTGTAGTGGCTGAAGAACGGCTTGTGACGGCCGCCCTCGTCCTTGGTCAGCACGTAGACGCTGCCCTTGAACTCAGTGTGGGGGGTGGTGGTGCCGGGCTTGGTGACGACCATGCCGCGCTCCACGTCCTCCTTCTTCGTGCCACGAAGCAGCAGACCGACGTTGTCGCCCGCCTGACCCTCGTCGAGGATCTTGCGGAACATCTCGACACCGGTGACGGTGGTGGTCTGGGTGTCGGCCAGGCCGACGAGCTCGACGGTCTCACCAGTGGTGATGACGCCACGCTCGATACGACCGGTCACCACGGTGCCACGACCGGTGATGGTGAAGACGTCCTCAACGGGCATGAGGAACGGCTTGTCGGTGTCGCGCTCGGGCTGCGGGATGTAGTCGTCGACTGCATCCATGAGCTTCATGATCTGCTCGGCCCACTTCTCGTCGCCCTGCAGGGCCTTGAAGGCCGAGACGCGGACGACCGGGCAGTTCTCGCCGTCGAACTCCTGGGCGGTGAGCAGCTCGCGGGTCTCCATCTCAACGAGGTCAATGAGCTCCTCGTCGTCGACCATGTCGCACTTGTTCAGGGCAACGACGATGGCGGGGACGCCGACCTGGCGGGCAAGCAGCACGTGCTCGTGGGTCTGCGGCATGGGGCCGTCAGTGGCGGCCACCACGAGAATGGCACCGTCCATCTGGGCAGCACCGGTGATCATGTTCTTGACGTAGTCGGCGTGCCCGGGGCAGTCGACGTGCGCGTAGTGACGCTTCTCGGTCTGGTACTCAACGTGCGAGATCGAGATGGTGATGCCGCGCTGACGCTCCTCGGGAGCCTTGTCAATATCGTCGAACGCCTCGAACGAGTTCCACTGCGGGTACTTGTCCGCGAGCACCTTGGTGATCGCGGCGGTAAGCGTTGTCTTGCCGTGGTCAATGTGTCCGATGGTGCCGATGTTGCAGTGCGGCTTCGTCCGCTCGAAATGGGCCTTTGCCACTGGGGCTCCTCCTGATGTCGCGTCACGCTGGCTTGCGGGACGCCCGTGTTTGGGTTTCTTGGTTATGCGAGTTCACATGCTGTGCCGGCACTGTTGCCGGCCGCGGTGATACACGGGCGAAACCCGTGAACCTTATCAATTGTTGTCCACGCATCAAGCAGAGTCAAACGCCGATGCGCAGGGTGGTTTCCCGCCCGCTAAGCCGTAGCATACGCGGGCGGGAAAACCGGTCGATCACTCGGTGCCGTGCGCCTTGGCGATGATCTCGTCGGCGATGCCCTTGGGCACGATGCCGTACGACTCGAACTCCATGGTGTACGTGGCCTGGCCCGAGGTCTTCGCGCGCAGGTCGTTCACGTAGCCGAACATCTCGGCCAGCGGAACGGTGGCGCGAATCACCTTGTTGCCATGCTCGTCGGCCATCTCCTTGACCCGGCCGCGACGACCATTGAGGTCGCCGATCACCGTGCCGAGGTACTCCTCCGGCGTGGTCACCTCAACGGCGAACTCCGGCTCGAGCAGGGCGGGATCGGCGCGGCGCGCGGCCTCCTTGAAGACCATCGAACCGGCGATCTTGAAGGCCAGCTCCGAGGAGTCGACGTCGTGGTAGGCGCCGTCGGTGAGGGTCACCTTGATGTCCTCCACCGGATATCCGGCGAGCACACCGAACTGCATGGCCTCCTGGATACCGGCGTCAACCGCGGGGATGTATTCCTTCGGGATACGTCCACCGGTCACGGCATTGACGAATTCGTAGCCGGTGCCTGCGGGCTGGGGCTCCAGGTCGATGATGACCTTGGCGTACTGGCCCGAACCACCGGACTGCTTCTTGTGCGTGTAGTCGATGCCGGTGACCGGACGACGCAGGGTTTCGCGGTAGGCGACCTGCGGGGTACCGATATTGGCCTCCACATGGAACTCGCGCTTCATGCGGTCGATCAGCACGTCGAGGTGGAGCTCACCCATGCCGGCGATGATCGTCTGGCCGGTTTCCTCATCGGTGTGCACCTGGAAGGTCGGATCCTCCTCGGCGAGGCGCGAGATGGCCACGCCGAGCTTCTCCTGGTCGGCCTTCGACTTCGGCTCGATGGCCTGCTCGATCACGGGATCGGGGAAGGTCATCGACTCCAGCGCGATCGGGTTCTGCGGATCGCAGAGCGTGTCGCCGGTGCCGGTGTTCTTCAGGCCCATGACGGCGCAGATCATGCCGGCCGGCATTTCCTCGACCTCTTGGCGCTTGTTGGCGTGCATCTGGTAGATCTTGCCGATGCGCTCCTTGTTGCCCTTGGTCGAGTTGAGCACCGACTCACCGGTGGTCAGCACGCCCGAGTAGACGCGCACGAAGGTTAGACGGCCCAGGTGCGGGTCGGCCGCAATCTTGAAGGCCAGCGCGGCAAGCGGCTGGTCCTTGGCGGGATGGCGGTCGATCTCCACCGACTCGTCGCCCGGCTTGAAGCCGACGACGGCGGGGATGTCCAGCGGGCTGGGCAGGTAGTCGACGATCGCGTCGAGCAGGGGCTGCACGCCCTTGTTCTTGAACGAGGTGCCGCAGACGACGGCGGTGAAGGCATTGGCGAGCACGCCACGGCGGATGGCCGCCTTGAGGTCCTCGTTGGTCCAGTCCTCGCCACCCAGGTACAGCTCCATGAAGGTGTCGTCGTTCTCGGCGACGGTCTCGATCATCTCGGCGCGGGTGGCCTTGGCCTTCTCGGCCAGCTCGGCCGGGATCTCCTCGACCTCGTAGTGCTCGCCGAGCTCGGTCTCGCCACGCCAGGTCTTGGCGTCCATGTCGATCAGGTCGATGATGCCGATGAAGTCAGCCTCGGCGCCGATCGGCAGCTGGAGGAGCACCGGCACGGCGTGCAGGCGCTCACGGATCGTCTGGACGCACCAGTCGAAGGAGGCGCCCGTGCGGTCGAGCTTGTTGATGTAGCAAATGCGGGGCACGTTGTACTTGCTCGCCTGACGCCACACATTCATGGTCTGCGGCTCCACGCCGGCAACGCCGTCGAAGACAGCCACAGCGCCATCGAGCACGCGCAGGGAGCGCTCCACCTCAACGGTGAAGTCGACGTGCCCGGGGGTGTCGATGATGTTGATCTGGTAGTTGTTCCAGAAACAGGTGGTGGCAGCAGACGTAATGGTGATGCCGCGCTCCTGCTCCTGCTCCATCCAGTCCATGGTGGCCGCGCCGTCATGCACCTCACCGATCTTGTGGTTCACACCGGTGTAGTACAGGATGCGTTCAGTCGTAGTGGTCTTACCCGCGTCGATATGGGCCATGATGCCGATGTTGCGCACCTTGGCCAGGTCGGTCTGGAGATCGATGGCCACGAAGTTCCAACCTCTGTTCTTGAAGTTAAAGAGTGTTTACAAAGTCTTTGGAGCGGGCCTGCGCCCACTTCTTGGTGCAGTGGGCGACGCCCACGGCTTGATGGGGTGGGCACGTGCCCACAGCAGGGCAGTACCCCCGCCCGGTGGGGCGGGGGGCTGTCAATGGTTTTCTACCAGCGGTAGTGCGCGAAGGCGCGGTTGGCCTCGGCCATACGGTGGGTATCTTCGCGCTTCTTCACCGAGGCACCCAGGCCATTGCTGGCATCCAGGATCTCGTTCTGAAGGCGCTCGGCCATCGTCTTCTCGCGGCGATCGCGCGAGAAGCTGACCAGCCAACGCATGGCCAGCGTGTTCGAGCGGGCCGGCTTGACCTCGATCGGCACCTGGTAGGTGGCGCCGCCAACTCGACGGGAGCGCACCTCGACGGCGGGCTTCACGTTCTCGAGGGCCTTCTTGAGCGTCTGGACCGGATCGACGCCGGTCTTCTCGCGGGTTCCCTCCATCGCGGTGTACACGATGGACTGGGCAACGGTCTTCTTGCCGTCGACCAGGATCTTGCTCACGAGCTGGCTCACCAGCGGCGAGCTGTACACGGGGTCAACGACAACGGGGCGCTTGGGCGCGGGTCCTTTGCGAGGCATTACTTCTCCTTCTTGGCGCCGTAGCGGCTGCGGGCCTGCTTGCGGCCCTTGACACCCTGGGTGTCCAAGCTGCCGCGAACGATCTTGTATCGGACGCCGGGAAGGTCCTTCACACGGCCGCCGCGCACGAGCACCATCGAGTGCTCCTGAAGGTTATGGCCGATGCCGGGGATATATGCAGTCACCTCAATGCCCGAGCTCAAGCGAACACGTGCCACCTTGCGCATGGCGGAGTTCGGCTTCTTGGGAGTGGTCGTGTAGACGCGCGTGCAGACACCACGACGCTGGGGCGAACCCTTGAGCGCGGGGGTCTTGCTCTGACTGACCTTGTCACTACGGCCCTTGCGGACCAGCTGCTGAATGGTAGGCACCTGCTGGAATCTCTTTCGTTATGTGGACTGGATCTGCTTATGACGCAGCTCTCCCACCCGCCTCACGATGCACCCAGCAACTGATGGATCTGAAAGGACGATTGGGTCGCTGCCGCACGAATCCTAGACCGCCGTGACCGCCTCGCAACGAACAGGAGCCAGGTCGGGAGGGCACGCGCTTTCATCCGGGCAAACCGAACCAAGTAGAAACGATACCCGCCGCATTCAAGCCGGTCAAACGGCACTCTGCGGGCCCGTGCGCACCGGTCTCCGACCGGGCCCCGCTTCCCCCGCCCGCTGGCCGCGTTGGGGCAGCCCACGCGAGCGGGGCAACACCTGCGGCGAACCGGCGGATGCCCGCAGGACGCACAACCGGGCCGGAGCCATGACGGCTCCGACCCGGTTGTGTCGCAACGTACCCCCGAAGGGATCAGCGTCGCGGGTTCAGCATTGCGTGGATCAGCGCAGGTCGCCGAAGTCCAGATCGTCCAACGGCACTGCGGCGCCCGAACCCGACCCGAAGTCGTAGTCGAACGGATCGTAGTTCACCTGGAACGAATTGGCCTTGGCCTCTGCGGTCGGCTCCACCCTGATATCGCGGTAGCGCTCGAGCCCGGTACCCACCGGGATGAGCTTGCCGAGGATCACATTCTCCTTCAGACCGACCAGGTGGTCGGACTTGCCGTGGATCGACGCATCGGTGAGCACCTTGGTGGTCTCCTGGAACGATGCGGCCGACAGCCACGATTCGGTGGCCAGGGAGGCCTTCGTGATGCCCATCAGCACCGGACGACCCTCTGCCGGACGGCCACCCTCCTCGACTGCCTTGCGGTTGGCTGCCTCGTAGGTCTTACGGTCAACCAGTTCGCCGGGCATCATCGGGGTGTCGCCGGACTCGATCACGGTCACGCGACGCAGCATCTGCCGAATGACGATCTCGATGTGCTTGTCGTGGATCGGTGAACCCTGCGAGGCGTACACCTTCTGCACTTCCTCCACCAGGTGCTCCTGCACCTTGCGGAGGCCGCGCACACGCAGCACGTCCTGCGGGTCGATCGTGCCGCCGGTGAGCTGCTCACCCACGCCGACATGAACGCCGTCGGCGATCGAGTGGCGCACCCGGTTCGAATCCTCGAACTCCAGGCGTGCACGGCGCGGCAGCGCGTACTCAACGTCCTCGCCACCGTCGTCACGCACGATCGTGAGCTTGCGCCCGCGATCGGTCTCCTCGATCTTCACCCGGCCATCAGCCTCGGCGATCGGCGCCTTGCCCTTCGGGGTACGTGCCTCGAACAGCTCGACCACGCGGGGCAGGCCCTGGGTGATGTCGTCGCCAGCCACACCGCCGGTGTGGAAGGTACGCATCGTCAGCTGGGTGCCGGGCTCGCCAATCGACTGGGCAGCCTGGATACCGACTGCCTCGCCGACCTCGACCATCTTGCCGTTGGCCAACGACAGGCCGTAGCACTTGGCGCAGGCACCGGTGGTGGCCTCACAGGTGAGGACCGAACGCACCTTGATGCTCGTGATCCCAGCGCGGATGGCATTGCCCACCACGGTGGAGTCGAGCATCGTGCCCGCCTCGATGACGACCTTGCCGGACTCATCGGTGGCGTCGGTGGCCAGGATGCGTCCGTGCACCGAAGTGTCGAGCATCTTGGCGGGAACCAGCATGCCGTCGGCACCCGGCTCGGCGATGGCCTTCATCAGGCCACGCTCCGTGCCGCAATCCTCCTCGCGGATGATCACGTCCTGCGAGACGTCGACCAGTCGACGCGTCAGGTAACCGGAGTCTGCGGTACGCAGTGCGGTATCGGCCTGGCCCTTTCGACCACCGTGGGTGGAGATGAAGTACTCCAACACCGTCAAGCCCTCACGGAAGTTCGACTTGATCGGGCGCTCAATGATCTCGCCCTTCGGGTTGGCCACCAGACCACGCATGGCAGCGATCTGACGCATCTGGGTCATGTTTCCACGAGCACCGGAGTTCACCATCATGTAGATGGGGTTGGTCTTCGTGAAGTTCTTCTCCATGGCGTCGGTCAGCTCTGCCGTGGCGTCATTCCAGATCTGCACCAACTCACCACGACGCTCCTCCTCGGTGACAGCACCGCGGTCGTAGAGCTTGTCGATCTTGGCAGCCTTCTTCTCGTAGCTGGCCATGATCTCGGGCTTGTTCGGGGGCGTCTGCACGTCACCGATCGAGACCGTGACACCCGACTGGGTGCCCCAGCGGAAGCCCATGTCCTTCAGGTTGTCGAGGGTTGCGACAACCACCGGACGCGGGAACCGGATGGCCAGGTCGTTGATGATGGCCGACAACTGCTTCTTGCCGACGTGCGAGGTGACATAGGGATAGTTGTCCGGCAGCGCCTCGTTGAAGATCACCTGGCCCAGGGTGGTGTCAAGCAGGAGCGAACCATCGGCACGCTGCTTGTCCTCCAGGCCAACCGGCGGGACGACCCCGCTCAGGCGGATCTTGCACTTGGCACGCAGGTCGAGCTGGTGCAGGTCGTAGGCCATGACGGCCTCGGCCTTCGAGCTGAAGGCACGCCCCTCGCCCGTCAGACCGTCGAGGTCCTGGGTGAGGTAGTACATGCCGATGATCATCTCGTGGCTCGGCAACGCGATCGGCTTGCCATCGGCAGGCTTCAGGATGTTGTTCGAGCTCAGCATGAGGATGCGGGCCTCGGCCTGTGCCTCGGCGCTCAGCGGCAGGTGCACTGCCATCTGGTCACCATCGAAGTCGGCGTTGAAGGCCGCGCAGACCAGGGGGTGCAGCTGGATGGCCTTGCCCTCGATCAGCAGGGGCTCGAAGGCCTGGATGCCGAGACGGTGCAGCGTCGGTGCGCGGTTGAGCAGCACCGGATGCTCACGAATGACCTCGTCGAGCACGTCGAACACCTGCGGACGCTGGCGATCAACCATGCGCTTGGCGCTCTTGATGTTGGGCGCGTAGTTGAGGTCGTCCAGGCGCTTCATGACGAAGGGCTTGAACAGCTCCAGTGCCATCTGCTTGGGCAGGCCACACTGGTGCATCTTCAGCTGCGGACCGACCACGATGACCGAACGGCCCGAGTAGTCGACGCGCTTGCCGAGCAGGTTCTGACGGAACCGGCCCTGCTTGCCCTTGAGCATGTCGGACAGTGACTTGAGCGGGCGATTGCCCGGACCGGTCACCGGACGGCCGCGACGGCCGTTGTCGAACAGCGAATCGACGGCCTCCTGCAGCATCCGCTTCTCGTTGTTGACGATGATCTCGGGCGCACCGAGGTCAAGCAGCCTCTTGAGGCGATTGTTGCGGTTGATCACGCGACGGTACAGGTCGTTGAGGTCGGAGGTCGCGAAACGGCCACCGTCGAGCTGCACCATCGGGCGCAGGTCCGGCGGGATGACCGGGACAGCGTCCAGCACCATGCCCATCGGCGAGTTGCCGGTGTCGAGGAAGGCGGAAACCACCTTGAGGCGCTTCAGGGCACGCGTCTTGCGCTGGCCCTTGCCGGTGAGGATGGTCTCGCGCAGCGAATCGGCCTCGGCGGCCAGATCGAAGGTCTCCAGGCGACGCTTGACAGCCTCGGCGCCCATGAAGCCGTCGAAGTACTTGCCGAAGCGGTTCTTCATCTCGCGATAGAGCACCTCATCGCCCTCGAGGTCCTGCACCTTGAGGCCCTTGAAGCGGTCCCAGACGGCGTCAAGGCGATCCAGCTCGCGCTGTGCGCGGTCGCGGATGGTCTTGAGCTCCTTCTCACCGCCGTCCTTCACCTTGCGCTTGGCATCGGCCTTCGCGCCCTCTTCTTCAAGCTTCGCGAGGTCTTCCTCGAGCTTGCTCATGCGCTTTTCCACATCGGCGTCACGACGACCCTCGATGTGCTTGTGCTCGGTGGCGACCTTGGCCTCCAGGCTCGACAGGTCGCGGCTGCGCGCGTCCTCGTCGACCCTGGTGATCATGTAGGCGGCGAAGTAGATGACCTTCTCGAGGTCCTTCGGCGCAATGTCGAGCAGATAGCCCAACCGGCTCGGCACACCCTTGAAGTACCAGATGTGGGTGACCGGTGCGGCCAGCTCGATGTGGCCCATGCGCTCACGGCGCACATTGGACCGTGTGACCTCGACGCCGCAGCGCTCGCACACGATGCCCTTGAAGCGGACACGCTTGTACTTGCCGCAGGCGCACTCCCAGTCACGGGTGGGGCCGAAGATCTGCTCGCCGAACAATCCATCACGCTCAGGCTTGAGCGTGCGGTAGTTGATCGTCTCGGGCTTCTTCACCTCGCCGTACGACCACCCACGGATCTGGTCCGCGGTGGCGAGGCCGATCTTGAGTGTGTCGTATGTGTTGACGTCCAGCACGTTGATTCTCTTTCCCCTGCTACCAGCAGGCGGGTCAAAACAAGTGAATGTCTGTTGTTTTGTCGTGGGACGGGCCGGGGCCCGACGCCGCTAGCGCGGCATCAGCCCTCGGACTCCAACTTGTACGAATCAGTTCCGGGACGACGGGACAGGTCAATGCCCAACTCGTCGACCGTGCGGTAGTCATCCTCGGTCTCGCGCAGATCAATCACTCCCCCATCGGAGCCGAGCACCTCAACGTTCAGGCACAACGACTTCATCTCCTGGACGAGCACCTTGAAGCCCTCGGGAATGCCGGGCTCGGGGATGTTCTCGCCCTTGACGATGGCCTCGTAGACCTTCACGCGGCCGGCCACGTCATCGGACTTGATGGTGAGCATCTCCTGCAGGGCCCAGGCTGCGCCATAGGCCTCGAGTGCCCACACCTCCATCTCGCCGAAGCGCTGGCCGCCGAACTGGGCCTTACCGCCCAGGGGCTGCTGGGTGATCATCGAGTACGGACCGGTGGAACGGGCGTGGATCTTGTCGTCGACGAGGTGGTGGAGCTTCAGCATGTACATATAGCCAACGCCCACCTCCTCGGGGAACTCCTCGCCGGTGCGGCCGTCGAACAGCGTGGTCTTGCCGTCGCTGTCGACGATGTGATCGCCGTCGCGGTTGGGCAGGCCATGCGCCAGCAGGCCGGTGATCTCGTGCTCCTCGGCGCCGTCGAAGACCGGGGTGGCCAGGCGGACGTCGCCGTCCACGTGCTCCAGCCCGACCTCACGCAGGTGCTCGGCCCACGGATCGGTGGCGTCGCCGAGATCCCAACCCGAGTGGGCAATCCACCCGAGGTGCATCTCGAGCACCTGGCCCAGGTTCATGCGCGAGGGCACGCCCAGCGGGTTCAGCATGATGTCCACCGGAGTGCCATCGGCCATGAACGGCATGTCCTCGATCGGCAGGATCCGGGAGATGACGCCCTTGTTGCCGTGGCGACCGGCGAGCTTGTCGCCCACCTGCACCTTGCGCTTCTGCGCAACGTAGACGCGCACCATCTGGTTGACGCCGGGAGGAAGCTCGTCGTTCTCCTCACGATCGAAGATGCGCACGCCAATGACGGTGCCCTCCTCGCCGTGCGGAACCTTCATGGACGTGTCGCGCACCTCGCGGGCCTTCTCGCCGAAGATCGCGCGCAGCAGTCGCTCCTCAGGGGTGAGCTCGGTCTCGCCCTTGGGCGTGACCTTGCCGACCAGGATGTCGCCGGGGCGGACCTCGGCGCCGATGCGCACGATGCCACGATCGTCAAGGCTGGCGATCATGTCGTCGGAGACGTTCGGGATGTCGTGGGTGATCTCCTCAGGCCCCAGCTTGGTGTCGCGGGCATCGACCTCGTACTCCTCGATGTGGATCGAGGTGAGGATGTCCTCGCTCACGACGCGCTGGGAGATGATGATCGCGTCCTCGTAGTTCAGGCCACGCCAGGGCATGAACGCGCACAGCAGGTTGCGTCCCAGGGCCAGCTCGCCCTGGTCGGTGCAGGGGCCGTCGGCCAGCGGGGTGCCGGCCTCGACGTGCTGTCCCGGAGTGACGATCGGGCGCTGGTTGACGCAGGTGCCGGCGTTCGAACGCTGGAACTTCTCCAGCTTGAACGTCTGGTACGTGCCGTCATCGCAGGCGATGTCGATGAGGTCGCCGGTGACACCGGTGACGGTGCCGGGCTTGGACGCAAGCGTCACCTCGCCGACGTCGACAGCGGCGCGGTACTCCATGCCGGTGCCGACATAGGGCGACTCATTGCGCACCAGCGGAACGGCCTGGCGCTGCATGTTCGCACCCATCAGGGCTCGCGAGGAGTCATCGTGCTCGAGGAACGGGATGAGGGCCGAACCGACCGACACCATCTGGCGGGCCGAGACGTCGATGTAGTCCACCTCGTCGGCGGGCACCAGGTCGACGTCACCGTGGCTCACGCGCACCAGCACGCGATCCTCGGTGAGCTCGCCCTTGTCGTTCATCGTGGCGTTGGCCTGGGCGATGACGAAGCGGTCCTCCTCATCGGCGGTCAGGTAGTCGATGTGGTCGGTGACCAAGCCCTTGTCCACCTTGCGGTAAGGGGTCTCGATGAAACCGAAGGCATTGACCCTGGCGAAGGATGCCAGCGAACCGATCAGGCCGATGTTCGGGCCCTCAGGGGTCTCGATGGGGCACATGCGGCCGTAGTGGCTGGGGTGCACATCTCGCACTTCCATGCCGGCGCGGTCGCGCGACAGGCCACCGGGGCCCACGGCCGAGAGGCGACGCTTGTGCGTCAGCTCGGCGAGCGGGTTGTTCTGGTCCATGAACTGCGAGAGCTGGCTGGTGCCGAAGAACTCCTTGAGCGCCGCGGTGACCGGACGCACATTGATCAGGGTCTGGGGCGTGATGGCCTCGATGTCCTGGGTGGTCATGCGATCACGCACGACGCGCTCCATGCGGCCCAGGCCGGTACGCAGCTGGTTCTGGATCAGCTCGCCCACCGTGCGCACCCGGCGATTGCCGAAGTGGTCGATGTCATCGGGCTCGACGGGCAGGCCATCAGCCAGCTCGGTCTTGCCCTCGTGCAGCGCACAGATGTAGTGGATCGCGGCCACGATGTCGTCCATCGTGAGCACCTGCTGGTCGTAGGGCAGGCTCAGGCCGAGCTTCTTGTTGATCTTGTAGCGGCCAACCTTGGCGGTGTCATAGCGCTTCGGGTTGAAGTAGAAGTTGTCCAGCAGCGTCTGGGCAGCATCGCGCGCCGGGGGCTCGCCCGGACGCAGCTTGCGGTAGATGTCGAGCAGGGCCTCGTCCTGGGTGGTGACGTGGTCCTTCTCCATGGTCATGCGGATCGACTCGTACTCGCCGAACTCCTCGAGGATGCGCTCCTCGGTCCAGCCGAGTGCCTTGAGCAGCACGGTGACATTCTGCTTGCGCTTGCGGTCGAGGCGCACGCCCACGGTGTCGCGCTTGTCGATCTCGAACTCGAGCCAGGCACCGCGGCTGGGGATCACCTTGCAGGTGAAGATGTCCTTGTCGCTGGTCTTGTCGGGGGTCTGCTCGAAGTAGACGCCCGGCGAACGCACCAGCTGCGAGACGACGACGCGCTCGGTGCCGGTGATGATGAAGGTGCCCTTGTCGGTCATCAGCGGGAAATCGCCGATGAACACGGTCTGGCTCTTGATCTCGCCGGTGTCATTGTTCATGAACTCGGCGGTGACGAACAGCGGAGCGGCATAGGTCGCGTCGCGATCCTTGCACTCCTCAATGGTGTACTTGGGTTCCTCGAAGCGGTGGTCCCTGAAGCTCAGGGACATCGTCTGGGAGAAGTCCTCGATCGGGGAGATCTCCTCGAAGATCTCCTCCAGTCCGGACTTGGTGTTGACGTCGGTGCGACCCTCCGAGAGGGCCTGATCCACCTCGTTCTGCCAGTTCTCGTTGCCGACGAGCCAGTTGAACGATTTCACCTGCAGATCCAGCAGGTTGGGGATTCCCAGAGGTTCACGGATCTTCGCGAACGAGATCCGTCCTGTGGTGGAGACGACATCGGAGTTGTTCAACGCAGTGCGCGAGGCGGCCAAGATGTGGTCCTTCCAAGAACTCGCAAAAGGTTCTTTGCATGCAAAACGGCCCGTGTCAACACGGGTCAACTATGTGGAGATAGGCAAAAGCCAACTGTACACACTACAGGAGGGCAACACAAGCCGGCGACCGCCAAACGCGGTCACCTCGTGCGCTCCGTCAGTCCAGCGACGCCGTTGTCACTGCACCATCATGCGAACCACACCGAAGATGATACGCAACACGCCGGCGATAGCAATTCACCGGGCCGACTCGCGCGTGGCGATTCATCGTGGGCACATCGCCGCCGGCCGCGCAGGGCCCTCCCCCGCGGGCCACCGTGGCTCAGCGCGGGTGGAGCTGCAGGGGGTCGCAGCGGTCGGGCGGGGCAGACCCGAACTGGTCGGAGCACCAGTTGCGCACATCGTCGGCGGTGGAGAAGGTGCCCGAGACGATGATCACGAACGTGAAGCGGTCGTCGACCACCGGCGGGTTGTAGGTGGAACGACGCAGTAGGCGCACTTCACGGCCGGCACCGGGGTCGTTCTTCTGGGCTGATTCGAAGCGGGCCAGAGCAGCAGGGGCCCCACTGGGCGATGCGCTTCCACTGGGGGTCGGGGTCGGCTGGCTGGGCGGCACCACCACCGAGGAGCCGAGCTCGGCGACCCATTGGTTGGTCAGTGGCTGGGTGGCCGTCCAGCCCTGGTCGGACAGCCGGACGAGTTCGGAGTAGGCCCGTGAATCGGTGGACACGGCGTTGGAACTCGACGAAGCCGCCGTGGGGACCCCGGTGCTGGGCAGGGCCGTGTTCCAGGTTCCCGCGCGCGAGCCGGGCTGATTGGTGTTCTTGGAGGTCATCACATTGACCACGGTCATCACCGCCACGACCAGCACCGCCACCCCGATGGCCACCAGTCGCACGCTCGTGGACAGGCCGGGAATGATCCTGCGCCACCAGTGTCGTCGTGCCATGCGCGGGACTTCCCCCTTCATCACTCGTCGTCTGCGTGCCAACTCCCATGGTGCCCCATCGCAGCCGTGCCGCAAGTCGTCTGTGGACGAGCGGCGCGACCGGGAGGCAGCCGGGCCCCGGAAAAGCCAGTGGTTGCCGGAAGAACAGGAGGTGCCGGACAAGACAGTAGGGGTGGGGCAACGAGTTGCCCCACCCCTACTGGTGGATCAATGCTCAACGCGTCCGGACCAGTGGCCCGGTTGCGTCACCGCATCAGTCAGGTGACTGGGTCACTTGAAGGAAACGGTGGCGCCGGCGCCCTCGAGCTTCTCCTTGGCGTCGTTCGCGGTGTCCTTGTTGACCTTTTCCAGGACAATCTTCGGAGCGCTCTCGACGAGGTCCTTGGCATCCTTGAGGCCGAGGCTGGTGAGCGCGCGGACCTCCTTGATGACCTGGATCTTCTTGGAGGAGTCGATCGAGTCGAGAACGACGTCGACCTCGGCGTTGGCGTCGTCAGCAGCGCCCTCGCCTTCGCCAGCGCCGGCTGCCGGAGCAGCGGCGACGGCCACCGGAGCGGCGGCCTTCACGTCAAAGGCATCCTCGAATGCCTTCACGAAATCGGACAGTTCGATGAGAGTCATGTCCTTGAACTGGTCAAGGAGCTCTTCAGTGCTCAGCTTCGCCATGATGGGGCGTCCTTCCTTATTCGTTCGATGCAGCGTCAGCTGCGTCTGCTGATTCCTCAGCAGCGCTTGCTGCCTCGGGTGCCGATTCCTCGGCGGTGTCTTGCTTCTGGTCGGCGGCGGGGGTTCCGGCCCCACCGATGACTGAGGGATCTCCCTGCGCCTTGCTCTCCAGGGCGCCCATGAGGCGGGCAGCCTGGCTCAGCGGTGCAGCGAATGTGGCCACGGCATTGCTCATGGACGCCTTCATGGCACTTGCCAGCTTGGCGAGCAGTTCCTCGCGCGAACCAATGTCGGCGAGCTTGGTGACCGTTTCGGCGTCGAGGATTTGTCCATCCATGACGCCGCCCTTGATGACCAGAAGCGGGTTGGCCTTTGCGAAGTCACGCAGACCCTTCGCCACCGTGGCGATGTCACCTGAGATAAAGGCGACAGCCGTCGGGCCGGTGAGCTGGTCGTCGAGTCCTTCGACGCCAGCCTCCTTGGCAGCGAGCTTGGTCAGAGTGTTCTTCACAACGGCGTAACTGGCGTTGTCCCCGAGCGATCTGCGTAGATCCTGCAGATCCTGCACGGAGAGTCCGCGGTACTCGGTCAGCACTGTGGCGTTGCTCTCGGTGAACTTCTCCGTGAGCTCCGCAACGGCCGCTGCCTTGTCAGGCCTCGCCATTGGGTCTCCTTCCCACTTCTCGTACAAGTGAAATCTCGTACGCGTCGAAGACCCTGGTAGGTCCGCCCATCATCGGGTGCGATACCCGGACAAGAAAAAATCCCCGGCGCGCTGGCGTCCGGGGAGGGCTGGGCGTGAACCCAAACCTGTGTCGGTCACCTACGCTGGCGCTCTCTCGAGCTTGTGGTCGAAACCACCGGCGGTCTTCGGCTTGGACAACTCTAGGGCGCTTATCGCCGTAGAGCAAACGAGCACAGCAGGGCGCTTGCCGCCGTAGAGCAAACGAACACAGCAGGGCGCTTGCCGCCCCGGGGCAAACGAACAGGGCACGACGCCTGCCGCCGTGCCCTGCCCGTGCCTGGTGGTTGCTATGCCTCGGCAGCCTGCGCGGCGGCCTCGCGTCCACTCATGGCCTGGCGGTAGAGCTTGCCGGCCCGGTAGCTGGAACGCACCAGCGGGCCGCTCATCACGCCCATGAAGCCGATCTGGTCGGCCAGCTTGCCGAATTCGACGAACTGCTGGGGGGTCACCCAGCGGTCCACGGGGCGCAGCGTGACATTGGGACGCAGGTACTGGGTGATCGTCACCAGTTCGGCACCGGCGTCGTGGATGTCCTGCAGGGCCCGGGCCACCTCGTCGTCGGTCTCGCCCATGCCGAGGATGAGGTTCGACTTGGAGATGACGCCGGCCTCATGGGCCATCGTCAGCACCTGCAGCGAGCGGTCGTAGTCGAATCCGGGACGGATCTGCTTGAACAGGCGCGGCACGGTCTCCACGTTGTGGCCGAACACCTCCGGGGCCGCCTCGAACACCTGGTCGAGCAGTTCCTGCTTGGCGGAGAAGTCCTGGGCGAGCATCTCGACACCCACGCCGGGGTTCTGGCTGTGCACCTGGCGGATGGTCTCGGCGCACAGCCAGGCACCCTCGTCGGGCAGGTCATCGCGGCAGACGCTGGTGATCGTGGCATAGCGCAGGCCGAGCTGCTTCACCGACTCCCCCACGCGGCGGGGCTCGTCACGGTCGTAACCGGTGGGACGTGCCGACTCGATCTGGCAGAAGTCGCAACGACGCGTGCAGTGCTCACCACCGATCAGGAAGGTGGCCTCCCGGTCTTCCCAGCATTCGAAGATATTGGGACACCCGGCCTCCTGGCAGACGGTGTGCAGGCCCTCACCACCGGTGCGCTCGCGCACATCGAGGTATTCGGGGCCCATGGACAGCCGCGTCCGCAGCCAGGCGGGACGTCCCTTCTCGATGGGCGTCTGGGAGTTCTTCTTCTCGATGCGCAGCAGGCGTCTGCCCTGTGCTGGTGTGGTCATAGCCGGATCTCCTTGACGACATTGGGCTGGGGCTGGTGATGGTCGGCGGCGGGATGGTCCGCGGTCGGGTGATGGAAGGCCGCGTGCTGGGTGCGCGGCACGTCGGGCGACATCTGGTAGGGGGCGAACGACATCATCTCGGTGAGATGGGGCGTCAGGTCATCGGCCACCTGCGACAGGGAGGGCGCCCGGCCCAGTTCGCGGCGGATCGAGGTGACGTCGGCGTCGTCGATCCCGCAGGGCACGATGTTGTCGAAGCGATCGAAGGCAGGGTCAACGTTGAGCGCGAAGCCGTGCATGGTGGTCTGGTGGGCGCAGCGCACCCCGATGGCACAGATCTTGCGTTCAGGACGGATGCCGTCGGAGGCGAGCCACACGCCGGTGCGTCCGGGAATGCGGCCCGTCGCGATGCCGTACTGGGCGAGCAGGCGGATCACCGCCTCCTCGACGCGTCGCACATAGTCCACGACGCCCACGCCGCGCTGCAGGAAGATGATCGGATAGCCGACCAGCTGGCCGGGACCGTGCCAGGTGATGCGCCCGCCGCGGTCGACGTCGACCACCGGCGTGCCGTCGAAGGGACGGTCCTCGGGCTGGGTCTGGCGTCCGGCGGTGTACACCGATTCGTGCTGCACGTACAGGACGCGGTTGGGGCTGCGGTGGTGGGCGACGGCGTCAAGGATCTCGCGCTGGTGCTCCCACCCGGTCTCGTAGTCGTAGAGGGCGCCGGGGGCCGCGTCCAGGCAATGGCGCTCGTAGTCCAGTCCGGCGGGATGGGTCACCCAGTTCGGCGGCAGGACGCCATTGACCGCCTGGGGCGTTGTGGGTTGCACCGTTGCTTCCTCGCGCTGATCTGTCACGGCGACCATGCTAACCGCCCCGTGTGCCGCAACGCGGACCGCCGTGTCACCGGGTGGAATGCGTTCTCCGCGGGCGAAGCCTGCCATCTTGGGCTCGGGCGAAGCCCCACGCACAAGGGCCGGGGCCGGCCCCACCCGAAGGTGGCACCGGCCCCGGCCCTATCAGTGCTGCTGGATCAGGAAGAGACCTCGCTGGCGGGACGTGCCGCCACCGGATCAACCTGAACGCCCGGGCCCATCGTCGTGGACACGGTGATCTTCTTCACATAGCGACCCTTGGAGGTGCTGGGACGAAGACGGTAGACCTCATCAGCGGCGGCCCGGAAGTTCTGCTCCAGGGCGTCGGTGGTGAAGCTCAGCTTGCCGACGATGAACTGCAGGTTCGAGTGGCGATCAACGCGGAACTCGATCTTGCCGCCCTTGATGTCGGAGACGGCCTTGGTGACATCCATGGTCACGGTGCCGGTCTTCGGGTTGGGCATGAGGCCGCGGGGGCCGAGCACGCGGCCCAGACGACCAACCTTGCCCATCAGGTCGGGCGTGGCGACGACGGCGTCGAAGTCAAGGTAGCCGTCGTTGACGCGTGCGATGAGATCATCGCCGCCCACCTCATCGGCACCCGCTTCGAGGGCCTCGGTGGCCTTGGCGCCCTGGGCGAAGACGAGGACCCGCGCCGTCTTGCCAGTGCCATTGGGCAGGTTGATGGTGCCACGCACCATCTGATCCGCCTTGCGGGGATCAACACCGAGGCGCATCGACACCTCGACGGTCTCGTCGAACTTGCCGGGCGTGTACTGCTTGATGATGGCCAGTGCCTCATCGGGCGTGTACAGCTGCTCAGGGTCACTGAGCGCAGCATCTGCCCTGTAGCGCTTGGAGTGCTTCATATCTGGTTCCTTCCTTTCAGCCTCGCGGGCTGATTCACCAGTTCCTGGTTCGGGCGCACGACCCTGCCAGTTGTCGGGTGCTGGCCCCCGGATGCAGGATCCGTTGCCAGCGGGGATCGCTACTTGACGGTGACGCCCATGGAGCGGGCGGTTCCTGCAACGATCTTCATGGCCTGCTCGACGCTGTTCGCGTTGAGGTCGGGCATCTTGGTCTCAGCGATCTCACGCACCTGGTCAGAGGTGATGGTGCCGACCTTTTCCTTGTCCGGCTGACCGGAACCCTTCTGCACGCCGGCCGCCTTCTTGATGAGCTCGGCCGCCGGAGGCGTCTTGGTGATGAAGTCAAAGGTCCGGTCTTCGTAGATCGTGATCTCGGCCGGAACGATGGTTCCACGCTGGGCTTCCGTCTTGGCGTTGTATGCCTTGACGAACTCCATGATGTTGACACCATGCGGTCCGAGGGCGGTGCCGACGGGAGGCGCAGGGGTCGCGGAACCAGCTGCGATGGCGATCTTGACGACCGCCGCTACCTTCTTCTTAGGAGGCATGTTGGGTCCTTCTTCACATTGCTGGTTGCCCGGCGCACGCTGCAGGGACGATGTGCCGGAATTCAGAGGGGCGCCCTGACGCCCGACCCCGAGGGGTCATGCAGATCTTCTAGTCGATGACCTTTTGGATCTGCGGGAAGGTCAAGTCTACCGGGGTCTCGCGACCCAGGATCTCGACATCGGCCTTCAAGCGTTGGTTGTGCGTATTGATCTCGGTGATGGTGGCGTGCACCCCGGCGAAGGGTCCGTCGATCACCATGACCTGGTCGCCCACGGCGTAGTCGACGACCTCGACCTTCTCCTGGTCGGCGCCGGCCTTCGCCTCGCCGGACGCGACCACCTGGGCGGTGACCGACGGGGTGAGCATGTGCTCGACCTCCGACAGGTCCAGCGGCGCGGGGGTCTGGCCCTGGCCGACGAAGCCGGTCACCGACGGGGTGTGGCGCACCGTCGACCAGCTCTCATCGGTCATCTCCATGCGCACCAGCACGTAGCCGGGCATGAACACGCGGGTGACCTTCTTGCGCTGTCCCTTGCGCATCTCGACGGCGTCCTCGGTGGGCACGACCGTCTCGTAGATGTAGTCCTCCATGTTGAGGGACTTCACACGATTGTCGATGTTCTGCTTGACGCGGTTCTCCATGCCCGAATAGGTGTGCACCACGTACCACTCACCGGGCTTGACCACCAGATCGTCGTGCAGCTCCTCCAGGGCCTTGGCGACGGCCTCGTCCTCCTGGGAGGGGGCCTCCTCGTCGGGCTTCTCGGCGTCCTGATCGGCCGCGGGCTCGGCCTTGTCGGCCTCACCCTCCTCGGTGGGCAGTGGGCCGAGGTTCAGCTCGGCACCGGACTTGGCATCGTCGTCGCTGAAGTCAGCGAAGTCCAGGTTGATGCCGGTATCGGTATCACCCTGGTCGTCGTTGGATCCGAGATTGAGCTCGGTCTCCTCGAGGGGCTTGTTGTCGCCCTCGTCGGGAGTCTGCGTCACGTCTGTCTTCCTCCTAGTATCAGCCGAACAGCCACAGCAGGAGCCGGGTGAGTCCGAAGTCCAGTCCGGCCACGACGGCCATGATGAACAGCACGAAAACAAGGACGACAACGAAATACTGGCCGGTCTGCTCGCCGGTGGGCCACACGACCTTCTTGAGCTCGCCCACCGACTGCTTGGTGAATGTAATGGGGCCGGCGCGCTTGTGGCCCTTCTTGGCCTGGGCCGGCTTGCCCGCCTTCGCACGGGCACCGCCGGCCTTGCGCACCGGGCTGGTGCTGTGCTTGCGGACGATCGGCGTGGGCTTCTCGTCCTTCGCCTCATCGGCGCGACGCTCCGCCTCGTCCAGCTGCGACTCGTCGTCGATCCGGACGTCGTCGGGGTCACCCTTGTCGGGCGTCGAATCCACCGTGTCGTCGGCGTTGGTCAGCTCTTCGGCATCGGCGTCATCGATCACTGCCGGATCGGGTTCGCCATTGGCCTCGGGCAGCATGGAACCGGGCAGGTCATCTGCCTCCATGTGCTCACCGGTCGAGCGGTGGCGCTTCACAGGGCCGGACTGGGCCTGCTCAGCGCGACGTTTTGCGCGCTCGCTCCGGTCTGCCACGAATTGCCCTTCATCGACGTTGAGGGGCGTCCGGGTGGGCGCCCCTGATGGATGGACCCCACCGAACCGGAGGAACCGGAACGGCAAGCCCTGTGATCATGCATGGAATTGGTCCACCAGAAGCGAGCCTAGTCGGCTGCATCTGCGAATCACGGATCCCGTGCTATCGCAGGGCACGAGGGACTCGAACCCCCAACCTGCGGTTTTGGAGACCGCTGCTCTGCCAGTTGAGCTAGTGCCCTTCGGCGCTGTGACGAGCAGCGCATTACGCGGCTCACCGACACCGTCAACCAGAGGAGTCTAGCGAATCACCGCCCGCAGTGCGAACTCGTACCCATCGGCCGCAGACCCGTCGGTCGGGGTGGGGCCGGGCGGCAGGACGGACAGGCAGGGCGCTCCGGGGCCTGGCAGGTGGTCATGCGGCCGTCCGATTCAGCTGGCCGCGCACTCCAGGTGGGTCACGGTGGCCCGGGCATAGGGGTCGGAGTCCTTGATGGTGCAGTGCTGCCAGCCGGGCGCTGGGGCGGCGTCCAGGCTCACCCAGCGCACCGATCCCGTCAGGCCCGCCCCGGTCAGGTTGCCGCCGGCCTGCGCCGCGGACGCGGGGGCACTGGCCCAGGGCTCATGGCCGGCAACGAGGAAGACCCGCGGGGAGGAAGCCGTCAACTGGTCACGGGCCTCCTGCCACAGGCGTTGGTCGCCCATGGCCAGCGCGATGGCCCCGGTGAGGCCGGGGCCGGACTCCTCGTCGACCGCCACGACGTCACCGGGTGTGGTGGTGAGCATCAGGTCGCGGGCCAGCGGCGGGTTTCCGTCGGCATTGCGCCAGCTGGGCTTGACCTGCGAGTAGCTGCGCCAGCCGAAGATGCCCAGGGCAGCGGCCAACAGCAGCACGACCAGCGACTGCATGTTCACCCCGCGCCACTGTCCGGCCGCGCAGCCCAACAGCAGCGCGGCTCCCAGTGTGGTGGCGCCCAGCACCTGGTCGGGAGGCGTTGCCCGCCCCGTCAGGGCCAGCAGCAGGTCAGCGCCGGGCTGGGCGATGACCATCAGGACGGCCAGTCCCAGGCCGGTGTCGAAGAAGGCATTGCCGTGCGTGTTGACGATGGCGATGATGATGATCAGCGCGGCGGCGCCGAGCATCACCCGTCCGGGAAAGCCGCCGGAGGCGTCCAGGAGCAGGCGTCCCACGGCCCGCAGTTGCGCAGAGCCGTCCTGCGGGCCCGGCGCAACCGTGTAGCCCGCATGTCCGTTGGCCCAGATGAGCACCGCGATGGCCGCACCCGCCAGCCAACCGGGCACCAGCTGGCGCCAGCCCTCCCCCGAGGGACGCATGGTTGCCGCATAGAACAGGTGGGCCACGAGCACGGGGGCCAACGTCAGATCGCACACCACCATGGCCGCGAGCAGCAGTCCGTAGACGATGGCCGGCCCCAGGCCAAGGTCCTGGTAGCTCTCGAGGCGGGCCACCAGCAGCCAACTGGCCAACGCGAGCAGGGCCAGCCCGAGCATTTCGCCCCGCGCCGACAGGGCCAGCGTGACGATGGCCGGATTGGCCACCAGGAAGCCACCGGCGACCAGTGCTCCCCCGGTGCCCCACAGCCGACCCGCCGTGGCGGCAAGGGCAAAGACCATCACCGCAGCACAGACCAGCGAGAAGGTACGGGCCGCCGTCAGGGCGTCGGGCCCGGATCCCATCGGGACCAGGCACAGCCAATAGGCGAACCAGGAACGGTCGGCATGGGCGGTCGCCGTCCAGAGTCCGCCGACGCCCAGCTGGGCGTGCAGCAGGCTCGAGGCCTCCTCATGGGTGGCCGGCGAGACGGCACGCTGGCGCCACCACAGCACGACGAACAGGGCCGTGACCAGGGCACTGGTGCCCCACTCGAGGAGCCGGGAGCTTGCACGAGTCGCCACGGCGCGAGCCTACCGGGGCGCCTAGAGGCTGAGTTCCACCAGCACGGGCTCCGGCACCAGGGTGATCCCGAAGGCCTGGTGCACCCCCTCGCGGATCTGACGGGCCAGCGCCACCACGTCGGCGGCAGTGGCCTGCCCACGATTGGTCAGTGCCAGGGTGTGCTTGCCCGACAACGTGGCCGCGCCCTCTCCGAATCCCTTGTGGAACCCGGCATGGTCGATGAGCCAGGCCGCGGAGGTCTTGACCATTCCACCGCCCGCGTCGAAGCGGGGCGTGTCCTCGGGCAGGCCGGCAGCCACCTGGCTGGTGACGATCGGGTTGGTGAAGAACGATCCGGCCGACCAGGTGTCATGGTCATCCGGATCGATGACCATGCCCTTGCTGCGGCGCAGGGCCAGCACCTCGTCGCGCACCTTCTGCGCCGGCGCATGCTCGCCCACCTCGATGCCGAGGCGATGGGCGAGTTCCGCGTAGCGGATGGGCATCGACATATTGCCCAGCAGGAACTGCAGGGTGACCTCGAGCACCACATAGCGTCCGGTCGGCGAACCCGGCAGGCGACTCTGCTTGAAGATCGAATTGCGGTACGAGAACTTGCAGTCCGCATTGGCGAAGGTGCGGTAGCTCTTCTCCTGACGGTCCCAGGTGCGCACCCGGTAGACCAGTTCGCCGACCTCGGCCCCATAGGCCCCGACGTTCTGGATCACCGTGGAGCCGACCATGCCGGGGATCCCGGACAGCGCCTCGACACCGCGCCACTCGCGCGAAATGGCCAGCTGGACGAAGTCATCCCAGTTCTCGCCGGCCGCAATGTTCATCACGGCGCCCCCGCAGCCGGAGATCTCGCCCTCCACGCCGCGCGTGGCGATCTGCAGGACGGTGCCGTCGAAGCCGTCATCGGACACCAGCATGTTGGAACCGCCCGAGAGCACCAGCAGGGGCTCGCCGGCCTCGTCGGCACGCTTCACCTCGTCGAGCACCTCGGCCTCGGTACGGGCCACCACGAAGCGCTTGGCCCTGCCCCCGATATGGAAGCTGGTGTGGTCGGCCAGCACGGGCGAATCGGAGATCTCGCGCTCCGGAAGGATGCCCGATGTGGGGTCGAGCTCGCAGGAATCGAAGAGGTCGTAGTCCTCTTCATCGGCGATACTCATGTGCTGCCTCCTGATGAACGACTGCTGTTGGAATGGGGAGCCGGCGAAATCGCGTGCCCCCGACGTGCCTCACAGGCGGATGTGGGCCCTGGCGTTGCCGAGCACCTTCACCGGCTTGCCCTCGTGGTCGATGCGCACGTCCACCGCCACCGTGGCGACGCCCGCCTCCACCCCGGTGACCGACGCGCTGACCTGCACCTGCACGCCCCGGTCGTCATCGGGCACCTGCACCGGACGGGTGAAGCGCACCTGGTAGTCGAGCACGCGGCGGGGGTCGGCACACCAATCGGTGATGATGCGCAGGGAGGCCCCCATCGTCCACATGCCGTGGGCAAGCACGCCGGGCAACCCGAGCTCACGGGCCTTGCAGTCGCTCCAGTGGATGGGATTGAAGTCGGTGGACGCTCCGGCGTAGCGCACGATGCCGCCACGGGTGATCGTGAGCGTCAGGGGCGGCAGGACGTCGCCGGCACGCACCGCTGCCGGGTCGAAGGCGCTCATTCGGCGGCCTCGCGGGTGTTGAGCAGGGTGGACGTCGCGGTGCACAGGTGCTCGCCGTCCACGGTGTCGAGCTTCACCGCGATGGTCACCATGTCGGTGAGGCCACGGTTGTGGACCTTCGTGATCGTCAGGGTGGCCGTCACGTCGTCGCCCTCGCGCATCAGCCGCTCGATGTCGAAGCGCTGATCGGCATGCACCGTGCGCTGCAGGGACAGCCCGAGGTCGGGATCATCGAACATCGCACCCCACGCGGAGGCCGCGATCACGGCGGCGAAGGTGGGCGGTGCGGTGAAGGGGGTGTCATCGTCGGCCAGGTAGGCCGGGTTCGGGTCGCCCAGCGACTTCACGAACTCCAGGATCTTGGCGCGACTCACGCGATAGGGCGCGGTTGACGGATAGGTCCGTCCGACATGTTCAGGTCCAATAGGCACGAGTCAAAACTACTAGGGACCGCCGAGAGCGGCGCACGACTACTAAGGGACCGCCGGGGACGGCGCACGGCCAGCGAGGGCCCCACGAAATGGATCAGGCCGCCAAGTCAATGACTTGGCGGCCTGATCGGTAGTTCTGAAGCTTGCTCAGCGGGTCTCGCGGTGCAGGGTGTGCCTGCCATCCCTGGGGCAGAACTTGCTCAGCTCAAGACGATCCGGCGTATTGCGGCGGTTCTTCTTGGTGATGTAGTTCCGCTCCTTGCACACGGTGCAGGCAAGCGTGATCTTGGGACGAACGTCCCCTGCCTTCTTGGCCATTGTCGATCCTTCTCGTCTTGCCGAAATTCCGCCGCGTTTGGCGGAGCACGGTCACCCTTCAATACTAGGTCGGGCACCCAATCACCGATCACGGCCACGCGATCCGGGCTTGTCGTGCCTCAGCCTTCGGTAGCGGGAGCGGGACTCGAACCCGCGACACAGCGATTATGAGCCGCTTGCTCTACCGCCTGAGCTATCCCGCCCCTGTGAGCGGTCTCCCGTCCACAAACTTGCCGCAACCCGGACTCGATCACGCGGTATGTGATCGAAGGCCGCAACAGAGCCCCCATGCGGAATCGAACCGCAGACCTTCTCCTTACCATGGAGACGCTCTACCGACTGAGCTATAGGGGCCAGCCGACGCGCAACACTACCGGATTTGCGCGCCGGTTCTCAAATCAGCGTGCCATCGCCGCCTGCGGCTCGCCCTTCCGGGCGTCCTGCGAGCCCGTCGTGGACGCCGCATCGGAGCCCTTCGGAGCCGCCGTGGACTGCTCGCGGATCAAGGATTCCCAGGCCGACAGCCCGGCGATCGCACCGGCACCCTCAGCCACGATGATCTGCTTGAAGGGAACGTCGGTGCAGTCACCGGCCGCGAAGACGCGCGGCACATTGGTGGCACCCCGATCGTCGATGACGATCTGGCCATGCGCGTCGAGCTTCACGGCGCCCTTCAACCAATCGGTATTGGGCATGAGCCCGATCTGCACGAAGACGCCGTCCAGGGCGAGCTCACGGTGCTCACCGGTGGCCCTGTCGTCGTAGTGCAGGCCGGTGACCTGTGATCCGTCACCCACCACCTCGGTGACCGCCGAATTGGTGAGCACGGTGATGTTGGTGGTCTGGTCGACGCGGTCAAGGAGCACCTCGTCGGCCTTGCAATCGGGCATGAACTCGACCACGGTGACGTGGCGGGCAACGCCGGCCAGATCGAGGGCGGCCTCAATGCCCGAGTTCCCGCCGCCGATGACGGCGACGTCCTTGCCCTTGAACAGCGGACCGTCGCAGTGCGGGCAGTAGGTGACGCCCTTGTTGCGGTACTCCTGCTCGCCGGGAACCCCCATCTGGCGCCAGTGTGCGCCCGTGGCGAGCACCACCGCATCGGCGGACAACTGCGCATCGCCCTCCAGGCGCACCCGCACCAGGTCGTCGCCGTCCGTGGCGGGGAGCAGCTCGGAGGCCCGGACCCCGTCGATCATGTCGATCTCGTACTGGGAGGCGTGGGTGCGCAGGTCGGAGGCCAGTTTGGGGCCCTCGGTGTGCGGCACCGAGATCACGTTCTCGATGGACAGCGTGTCATTGACCTGGCCACCGAAGCGATCACCGATCAGGGCGGTGCGGATGCCCTTGCGGGCCAGGTAGATCGCCGAGGCGACGCCGGCCGGGCCCTGGCCCACCACGAGCACCTGATAGGGCTTGCGGGACGACAGCTCGGCGGCCATGGAGGCGCCGGCGTCGGAATCCATGCCCGACAGGATCTGCGCGGCCTCCATGCGTCCCTGGCCGAAGAGCTCGCCGTTGAGGTACATCGTGGGCGTGGCCTTGATCTTCTCGGCCTCCACCTCGTCACGGAACAGCGAGCCATCGACGACCGTGTTGGTGATCAGCGGGTTGAGCACGGCCATCGCATTGATGGCCTGCACCACGGTGGGGCAGTTCTGACAGGTCAGCGAAATGTAGGTGACGAAGTTCTTCGGGGTGGTGATCGCCCTGGCACCCGCCACCACCTTCTCGTCGAGCTTCACCGGGTTGCCACCCACCTGCAGCAGCGCCAGCACGAACGAGTTGAACTCGTGGCCGGTGGGCAGGGCGGCGAAGGTGATCGAGATGTCGGAGCCCGGACGGGTGATCGAGAAGGCCGGGCGGCGGTCGTGGGCGGAGTCGTCACGGCGCACGGTGATGTTCGCTGACAGTGCGGCGACCTGCTCCAGCATGTCGGAGATCTGCGCTGATTCGGGGCGGTCGTCGAGGCTCATCACCAGCTCGACCGGATGGGTGACCCGGTCCATGAGCTGGTTGAGCTGGGAGATGAGGGCTGCGTCAAGAACTGCCATGTCGTCCTTTGGGTTGAATGCGATGAATGGTCCGGGGAGACGCATTCGACGAGGGACCCGCCCAGCAGGAACTGAACCCCACCAGGAGCGGGCCCGGCAGGAATGAGGGCGTGTCGCACCGGATTTTCTGGTGCGACACGCCCGCGTCATTCACTGTGGTCGGGACGCCGAATGCGTCAGGGCGCTCACGAGCGCCGCGGTGACTTGCGATGTGGTGATCGACTCAGATCTGGCCGACGAGGTCGAGGCTGGGGGTCAGCGTGTCGCCGGTCTCATCCCAGTGTGCGGGGCAGACCTGATCGGGGTGCTGGCGCACGTACTGCGCAGCGCGCACCTTGCGCACCAGTTCGCTGGCGTCGCGGCCGACACCGTCGGCGCTGACCTCCACGAGCTGGATCACGCCATCGGGATCGATGAGGAAGGTGCCGCGATCGGCCAGGCCCTGGCCCTCGCGCAGCACCTGGAAGTTGGTGGCGAGCTGACCGCTCGGATCGCCGAGCATGACGTACTGCACCTTCTTGACTTCCTCGGACTCCTTGTGCCATGCGGCATGGACGAAGTGGGTGTCGGTCGAGGCCGAGTAGATCTCCACGCCCATCTTCTGGAACTGGTCGTAGTGGTCCGCAAGGTCACCGAGCTCGGTGGGACAGACGAACGAGAAGTCGGCCGGGTAGAAGAAGATCACCGACCACTTGCCCTTGAGGTCCTCGTCGGTTACGTCGACGAACTCCCCCTGATGGAACGCGCTGGCCTTGAACGGCAGAATCTGGGTGCCCACGAGCGACACTTTCACTTACCTCCTGTAGTCGGCATTCCGACTTGGTTCGATGGTTGCTTCCACCAAGTACAAGTGGGCTCCATCAGCCGATATTCCCGAGGTCTCATCAGTTGGGAAGATCGGGAGGTTCTGTCTCGGCACGTGGGAAACGGGTCGCCGTGGGCGTCGGGTGAGGCGGCAGAGGGGTTCACGGTGTGATCTGTGGGCCATCGGCGCGGGATCATCAGCGCGTCGTCATCGGCACGCGGGACCGGCGCTGGAAAAGGCGGGGACGACGGGCGCCCGGAAAGCGAAGAAGCCCTGCACCCATCCGGTGTAAGGCTTCTTCAACTCGGGGCGCCCGCCCCGAGAGTGGCAGGTGAAGGATTCGAACCTTCGAAGGACTACGCCGACGGTTTTACAGACCGCTCCCATTGGCCGCTCGGGCAACCTGCCATGCGTCGCAGAACACTACCAGTGATCGCCGAGCACGTAAAAATCACGGCTCGGTGGGGGCCCGGGGCCAGTGGGGAACACGACCCCCTCGGGCACCTCAGCGGACGGGTCGGCGGGCGTCCTTGCGGGTGGTCAGCGGACGCGGCGGCATGAAGGTGAACGCGCAGGCGACGACGGTGACCAACAGGCTGATCGCCGCCCAACTCCAGCTGTAGGCCTGGTCGGCCAGGCCCTGCATCTGGGTGCTGGAAATGCCGATCAGCCCGTAGACGACCTGCACGCCGGCATCGGCCAGGAACAGCAGGGCCCCGACGCGCGAGGTGCCCCGATCGCGCACCACGGCCACGAACGCGCACAACACCGCGAGGAGGCCCACGACGACGCACGCCAGCCCGAGCAGCAGCAGGCTGGCCTCGGCGGCATCGGCATTGGACCGGTGGACGGCCCGCACCACGACGGGCCCGACGATCAGCGCCACCACGACGAGCACGGCCAGTGTGGCCGCCAACTTCGATGCCCAGGTGCGGCGCACCGGTCCGTCGGCATGGAAGACCTGCGGTTCACGAGCCATGCCCCCAGTGTGGCGCAGCACTCTGGGCGCAACCTTTGACCGACCACGTCCGGGTCGTCGCCGCGGGTGGCCGGCCGCCCGACGGTTAGGGTGGTCGGCGTGCTTCGACTGGCCACCTACAACGTCAATGGCATCCGTGCCGCCCAACGCAGGGGCTTCGCGGGCTGGAAGCAACGCTGCCTGCCCGACGTCGCCTGCCTGCAGGAGGTGCGCTGCCCCTATGAGGCGCTCCCGATGGAGGCCTTCGCCGGCTTCCACGTGGCCTATGACGCCGGTGAGCTGAAGGGCCGCAACGGCGTGGCGGTGCTGAGCCGCACGCCCTTCGACGCCGTGCGGGTGTGGAGCGACCAGGCGATGTTCATCTCGCCTGCAGGAGACGCGCGGATGGCCGGGGCCGACGAGCTGTCGGTGCCGGACTATCCGCTGGCCCGCCCGCTGCGCTCGTTCAACCATGAGGGACGCTATGTGGAGGTCGACCTGGCCGACCAGCCGCTGACGGTGGCCTGCGTCTATGTGCCGAAGGGCGATTCGCTGTTGGCGCCGGGCATCCGCAGTCGCGATCCGCTGACCGACGAACAACTGGCCGGCGTGCAGCGGCGCTATGACCGCAAGATGGCCTTCCTGGCCGGCTTCTCGCGTCACCTCACCCGGGCGCGCCGCGCCGCCCATGCCGCCGGACGCGAGTTCCTCGTGGTGGGCGACTTCAACATCGCGCACACCCGGCTGGACGTGAAGAACTGGCGCCCGGCACAGAAGGCGTCCGGGTTCCTGCCGGAGGAGCGGGCCTGGTTGAGCGAACAACTCTCGCCGCGCACGCTCGTGGACGTGGTGCGCGCCGCCCACCCCGATCAGGACGGCCCCTATTCATGGTGGAGCTGGATGGGGCAGGCCTTCGCCCGCGATACCGGTTGGCGCATCGACTACCACCTGGCGAGCCCACAGCTGGCCCGCAGGAGTGCCCGCGCCTTCGTGGATCGCGACCACGGCGCCGACGAACGCGTCAGCGACCACGCCGCCGTGGTCGTGGACTACGACCTCTGAGTGCGTCCCATGGCGATCCGGTGCCGCTGGGCGGGCCGCTGATTGAACGGGCCCGGGGTCACGTTCGCCGAACCGTCCGGAAGCCCTTGAGGCTCCACAGCAGCGTCACCACGCAGGCGAGGAACACCAGGGTTGTCAGGAACCGCGCCGTGGTGGGGTAGTTCGGGGACACAATGATCTGGGCCACCGTGCAGAAGGCGAAGAACCGGACGAGGGTCACTGCCCAGCCCCGACGTTGCAGGATTCCTATCAGCAGTGCCAGGTAGATGAGCGTCTGGCCGATGAACCCCACGAGCTCCCGGGCAGATATCCCGTCGCGGACAAGACCCACGGCGCTCCAGCCGACGCCAATCACACCCAGGGTCGTCGTGATGAGCACGGCGAGCCTCTCACGGTTGGTGAACGTCAACGTCGTGGAAGTCGCTGCTTGCTGAAGGTTGGCCACGATGCCTCCCTGGTCGACACGGTGCTGTTGAGTGACACGGGTTGGTTGACCCAGCCCTGCCGGCTGACATGTCGAGATTAACCATTGGCGCGTCCCGCCGGGGAGCCCGGGAACAATAGCGATGAAATCCGCCTGCTCGGGGTCCTGCCCCCCGATCGGACGGCTCTCAGGAGGTTGCGGGGAGCTCCAGGTGCGTGGCATGGCCCGGATGGCGGGTCACCCTGACCGACGCCTGGTGGATCCACGTCATGAACACCGAGGCGGCGACCGCGGCGACGCCGATGGCCACGCCGTCATTGCGCCAGGCCATGTCGACGGCGTCGTAGCACAGCAGCGCCAGGTTCACCCAGATGGCCACGGCCACCAGGCGTCGACGCGGCTGGGCCAGGGGCAGCGTCAGGCCGCCCCACAGCATGTACCAACTGTGCAGTGCGGGGCTGGCGATGGCCACCACGAGGTAACCCCAGGAGATGAAGGTGGCGGGCCGCTTGCGGGCGATCGTCACGGCGCCCAGCGCGAGCACCACGGCCCCCACGGCCAGGAAGACGGTCTGGGTGATACTGATGCCCAACTTGGCCGTGGGATCGGCACCGAACAGGTTCATCACCCACTGCACGCCATTGCCGACGATGCTCGCCGGCGCCGGGGAGCCCACGCTGCCGGGCACGCTGACGGCGTTGTACCACCCGAAGTCGAGCCCGGTGGCGATGCTGATCCCGGCGAAGACCGCAATGGACACCGCGAAGCTGGTGAGCACCCGGGTGACGGTGATGGCGGTCTGCCCCACCTTGAGGCTGCCCCAACGCCGTGCCAGCATCGGCACCACATAGGCGGCCAGGAAGGCGGGCTGCTTGATCGTCGCCCCCACGCCGATGATCGCTGCGCCGGCCAGCCACCACCAGCCCCCGGCAGCCCACGACCGCGACGAATACCGTCGTCCGCCGGGAATGGTGGCCAGCCACAGGCCGAAGACCACCAGTCCCATCATGAGCGAGTCATTGTGGGCCCCGCCCACGAAGTCAATGATCAACAGCGGGTTGAGCACGCCGAACCATGCGGTGAAGGCCGGGTCGCAACCCACCCGGCGCGCCAACCGCGGCAGGAAGATGCCGATCAGCACCACCCCGAGCAACGCGGGCACGCGTTGGGCCACCGCCGACCAATAGGGGTCGAAGCCGCACACGTGCAGCAGCAGGTGCGAGATCTGCATGGCCAGGGGCCCATAGGGACTCGGCGTGTCACGCCACACCCAGGCGACCTGGTCGGCGAAGCCGCCGGGCAGCACGCCCGGCCCCGAGTAATAGGGACTGATCCCGTTGTGCACCAGCCAGCCCTGCGCAGCATAGGAATAGGCGTCATGGCTGAAGATCGGCGGGGCCGCCAGGAAGGGCAGGCTCCACCAGGCCAGCACCGCCCAGTGCTTGAGCGTCAGATATGCCGCCGGGCCCGTTGCGTCGCCGGGCGCACCGCCCCTCGCCCCGGGCCGCAACCGGTACCAGGCACTCATGATCAGCAGCAGACCGGCCATCGTCGCAGCGGTGCCGATCAGCTTCGAGGGCAATCCCTCCGCCCGACGCGCGGACAACCACGTCCACCACGGCGAACTGCGCGGCAGATAGGCGGGGCTCAGGGCGCCGATGGCGATCAGCAGGGTGCCGTACAGGCCACGGCGCACCACCCGCACGCGCAGGGCGTCGGCAAGATCACGCCAGCAGTTTGCCAACCAGGCAACTGCGCGGGACCCCTCGACGACCATGCTCACAGCGTATCGGTCAACCCTGTCGGGCCCGGTTTTCGACATTAGTGTGGAGGGCGGCCCCGATGAGGGGACCAGCCGGCCAATGGTCCGACCCGGCCGGGCACCATCGCGGACACCACGATGGACCTACCAGCCGGGATCCGACACCGAATGCGTCAAGGAGCAGATGTGAACCCGGGGCAGCAGACACCACAGCGCCAGCGACTCAATCGGGTGGTGATTCGTTTCGCCGGCGACTCGGGTGATGGCATGCAGCTCACCGGCGACCGGTTCGGCGCCGAATCAGCAGAACACGGCAACGACATCGCCACCCTGCCCGACTATCCCGCCGAGATCCGGGCTCCCCAGGGCACGATCGCCGGCGTCAGCAGCTTCCAGATCCAATTCGCCGACGAGGACATCGTGACCCCCGGCGAGCACGTCGACGTGCTGGTGGCCATGAACCCCGCGGCGCTGCGGGCGAACCTGGCCGATGTGGTGCGCGGCGGGCTGGTGATCGTCGACAAGCACTCGTTCGCCAAGCGGGCCCTCGAGAAGGCCGGTTACCAGGCCGATCCGCTCACCGACGGCTCCCTGGAGGGCTACCAGCTGGTCGAGGTGGACATCACCACGCTGACCGCCACCGCCGTGTCGGCCTTCGAGACCAGCCGGCGCGGTGCCGCCCGCAGCCGCAATATGTTCGCCCTCGGATTGGTCAGCTGGCTGTACGGACGTCCCACCGAGGACACCGTGCACTGGCTGGGCGAGACCTTCGCCTCACGTCCCAGCGTGCGCGACGCCAATATCGCCGCGCTGCGTGCCGGCGAGAACTATGGCGAGAACACCGAGCAGTTCGCGGTGCGCTACGAGGTGCCGCCGGCGCCGGTGCCGGCCGGGCGCTACCGCCGCATCACCGGCAACCTGGCCACCGCCTACGGGCTCATGGTCGGCGCCGCCCGGGCCGGGATGACGCTGTTCGTCGGCTCGTATCCGATCACGCCGGCCTCCGACATCCTGCACGAGCTGTCGAAGCGCAAGGCATTCGGCGTGATCACCGTGCAGGCCGAGGACGAGATCGCCGGCATCGGTGCCGCACTGGGCGCCTCCCTTGGCGGAGCACTGGGCGTCACCACCACCTCCGGCCCCGGCTTCGCGCTGAAGCAGGAGATGATCAACCTGGCGGTGATGACCGAGCTGCCGCTGGTGATCGTCGACGTGCAGCGCTCCGGCCCGTCCACCGGCATGCCCACCAAGACCGAGCAGGGAGACCTGCTCCAGGCGTTGTGGGGACGCAACGGGGAATCACCCCTGCCGGTGTTCGCCCCCAGTTCCCCGTCCGACTGCTTCCAAGTGACCGTGGACGCCTGCCGCGCCGCGGTGGAGAACCGCACCCCGGTGGTGCTGCTCACCGATGCCTTCCTGGCCAACGGCGCCGAGCCCTGGCAGGTGCCCGACCTTTCCCAGATCGCACCGATCGACCCGCACTTCGCCACCGGACCCAACGGCTTCGACGAGAAGGGCAAGCCCACCTTCCTGCCCTACAAGCGCGACCCGCAGACCCTCGCCCGCGACTGGGCGCTGCCCGGCACCGTGGGCGCCGAACACCGCCTCGGCGGCCTGGAGAAGTCGGTTGAGGCGGGCACGGTGAGCTACGACCCGGCCAACCACGAGCAGATGGTGCACACCCGCGCCGAGCGCGTCGCACGCATCCCGGTGCCCGACGCGCTGGTCGACGACCCCGAAGGCGAGGCCGACCTGCTGGTGGTGGGTTGGGGCTCCTCGTGGGGCCCGATCACCGCCGCCGTGCGCGACCTGCGCGCTGCCGGACGCCACGTCGCCCAGGTGCAGTTGCGCACGCTGAACCCGTTGCCGGCCAACCTCGACCAGGTGCTGCACCGCTATCGCCGCGTCATCGCCCCCGAGGTGAACCTCGGCCAGCTGGCGCTGGTGCTGCGTGCCAAGTACCTGGTGGACGTGCGCACCTTCAGCAAGGTGCGCGGACAACCCCTACCGGTGGGTGAGCTGACGCAATACCTGGCCGGACATCTGGACGAGATCGAACAGGAGGCCCGTCGATGAGCATCGACGCGACACAGGCAGACGAGCAGGCCAATGGCCTGCTCGGGGTTCCGCTGGCGACCACGCCACTGAACCGCAAGGACTTCGTCACCGAGGAGCCCCGCTGGTGCCCCGGCTGCGGGGACTATTCGATCCTGTCGGCCTTCCAGCAGGTGTTGCCCGAGCTGGGGATCGCCCGCGAGAACACGATGGTGGTCTCGGGCATCGGCTGCTCGTCGCGGCTGCCCTATTACCTGAACAGCTATGGCATCCACTCGATCCATGGCCGGGCCACGACGCTGGCCACGGGCCTGGCGGTCACCCGTCCCGACCTGGCGGTGTTCGTGGTGACCGGCGACGGCGACGCCCTGTCCATCGGCGGAAACCACCTGCTGCATGCGCTGCGGCGCAATGTGAACATCACCATCCTGCTGTTCAACAACCGCATCTACGGCCTGACCAAGGGCCAGTACTCCCCCACCTCCGCCGTGGGCCAGGTCACGAAGTCGAGCCCGATGGGCGCGCCGGATCGTCCCGTGAACCCGGTGTCCTATGCGCTCGGCTCGGAGGCCACCTTCGTGGCGCGCTCACTGGATTCCGACCGCGAGCACCTGGTGTCGACCATTGCAGCCGCCGCCCACCATCGCGGTGCGAGCCTGGTGGAGATCTACCAGAACTGCCCCGTGTTCAACGACGGTGCCTTCGAGGCGCTGAAGGGCCCCGGGGCCGACGAGGCAGTGATCCCGCTGGTGGCCGGCGAGCAGATCCGCTTCGGCACCGACCGCGAGCTGTGCGTGGTGCCCGACGCCAACGGCGGGGTGCGCATCGCGAAGGTCTCCGAGGTCAAGGAGGCCGACATCGTGGTGCACGATCCCACCAATCCCGATCCCACCCGGGCGTTCGCGCTGAGTCGGCTCACCGATTCCGGGGTCATGCACCGGGCTCCGATGGGGATCTTCCGCGACATCTCGCTGCCCAGTTATGACGACCAGGTGCGCGCCCAGATCACGCAGGCCACCCATGGCGAGGCCAACCCCTCGTCGGATCCGGCGCTGCAGAACCTGATCAACGGCACCGATGCCTGGTTGGTCGAATAGGTCCGGGCCTGCCCGGGGGACGGGGCACCAACCCCACCCACCATCGTCGCGAGCCATCGTCGCAAGTGACCGCGGCGGGGGCTTCGCTGATCGCGAGACCGGCCGATTCCGCCGGGACGATGGTGGGTGATGGGTAGCCTTGGGCAGGTGAGCACTCCTGCATTCCATTTCGAGGATTTCGACAAGTCCGTCGCCCCCACCACCGACCTGTTCCGCCATGTCAATGGCACCTGGCTGAAGAACGCGGTGATCCCCGACGACCGCAGCAACTGGGGTGCGTTCGCCATCCTGCGCGAGAACTCCGAAAAGGCGGTGCACGAGATCGTCGAGGGCCTTGAGGCCGGCGATGATCCCACCACCGAACAGGCGAAGATCGCGAACCTGTACGCCTCGTTCATGGACGAGGAGACCATCGAGGCGCTCGGCGTCTCGCCCCTGGCACCGATCCTGGCGCGCGTCGACGCGATCGCCAGCGTCGCCGACCTGGCGTCGTTCTGGGGCTGGAGCGTGCGCCACGGCATCAACCCGCTCGCTGACTTCGACAACGATTCCGACCCGGGCAATCCGAACCGCTATCTCATGTTCGTGGGCCAGGCCGGCATCGGGCTGCCCGACGAGGAGTACTACCGCCTGCCCGACCACGAGGACCTGCGGGCGCTGTACCTGGCGCACATCCGCAAGAGCTTCGACCTCGCCGGCGTGGCCGACGCCGACGGCCAGGCGACGATGGCCTTCGAGCTGGAGAAGCAGATCGCGGCCTGCCACTGGGACAAGGTGCGCACCCGCGACATGACCCAGATGTACTTCCCGCAGACCTGGGACGACTTCACCGCCGCCACCCCCACCCTGGAATGGGATTCCTTCCTGGCCGGCGCGGAACTCCCGCGCGAGGCCGTCAGCGAGGTGGTCAACGCACAGCGCACCTTCCTGGGCGACGTCGCCAAGCTCGTGATCCCCGAGAACCTCGACCGCTGGCGGGCCTGGGCGCGCTGGCAGGTGGTCAGTGGCCTGTCGCCCTATCTGAATCGCGACCTGAGCGCGCAGAGCTTCGAGTTCTATTCGAAGGGGCTGCGGGGCGTCCCCAAGCAGCGTGCCCGCTGGAAGCGCGGCGTCTCGGTGACCGAGGGCGTGCTGGGTGAGGCCATCGGCAAGCGCTATGTGGCCAAGCACTTCCCGCCGGAGACCAAGGCTGCGGCCGATCGGCTCGTGCGCAACCTGCTGGAGGCCTATCGGGCGTCGATCAGCACCCTGGACTGGATGACCGAGGCCACCCGCGCCGAGGCGCTGGACAAGCTGTCGAAGTTCCGCACCAAGATCGGGTATCCCGACAAGTGGCGCGACTACTCGGCGCTGGAGATCGCCCCCGATGACCTGCTCGGCAATGTGCTGCGGGCCGATTCCTTCGAATTCGACCACACCATCGAGCAGCTCTCCGGGCCCGTGGATCGCGACGAGTGGTTCATGTATCCCCAGACGGTGAACGCCTACTACCATCCGCTGCGCAACGAGATCGTCTTCCCGGCCGCGATCCTGCAGCCCCCGTTCTTCAACGTGGATGCCGACGATGCGGTGAACTACGGCGGCATCGGCGGGGTGATCGGCCACGAGATCGGCCATGGCTTCGACGACCAGGGCTCCACCTGCGACGGTGACGGACGACTGCGCAACTGGTGGACCGACGACGACCGCAAGGCCTTCGAGGACCGCACGCATGCGCTCATCGCCCAGTACAACGAGCTGGCGCCCTCGGTGTGCCCCGAGGTACATGTCAATGGCGAGCTGACGATCGGGGAGAACATCGGCGACCTGGGCGGCCTGTCCATCGCCTATCAGGCCTGGTTGCTCTCGTTGGGTGGCGTCGAGCCGGCGCCCCAGGACGGCTATACGGCCGCCCAGCGCCTCTTCCTGGGCTGGGCCCAGGTGTGGCAGGACACCACCAGGCCCGAGCAGATGCGCCAATCGCTGGCCGTTGACCCGCACTCCCCCGACGAGATCCGCTGCAACCAGGTGGTGCGCAATATCTCGGCCTTCCACGAGGCCTTCGGCACCAAGCCGGGAGATCCCATGTGGCTGGAGCCGAGTGACCGCGTGCAGATTTGGTAGCCTGACGCGCACCCCTCAGGACCCGTGGGCGGCACCCCGCCGTGGGACTGCGTCGTCCGCGCACATTCCGACTATGAGGAGCACCACATGAGTTTCGGTGAAGCCGTCAGCACATGCCTGCGCAAGTTCGCTGATCCGAATGGACGTGCCAGTCGGGCAGAGTTCTGGTATTTCTACCTGGCCCTGCTCCTGGGCAATGTGGGCGCCTTCCTGCTCGCGACGCTCGTCTCCATCGTGGTGCCGCCGGTGGGCGGAGGACTGTTCCTGCTCATCCTCGTGGCCAATGTGGTGAGCCTCATTCCGCTGCTGTGCGTGCAGGCCCGCCGCTTCCATGACCAGGACCTGTCGGGGGCGCTGGTGCTGCTCAACCTGTTCTTCCTGGTGATTCCGCTGGTCTTCATGTGCCTGGAGGGCACGCGCGGCCCCAACCGCCACGGCCCCGATCCACGATGGGGCGATGACGCGGGTTACGGGCCGGCGCTGTACGGCCCGGGGCAGGGCGGCTATGCACTGCCCGCCCCGGACGTCTCCTACGGACAGCCCGGATACGGCCCGCAGCCCGGTTACGGCCAACCGGACGCCCCGGGCTTCGGCCAGCAGGCCTATGGCCAGGGCTACGAGCAATCGACCTGGGGCCGGGCCGACTACGCCCAGCCGGGCTACGGCCACCAGCAGGCGGCCCCTGCCTGGCGTCCGGACGCCTCAGTGCCGCCGTCACCGGCCTTCGGCCAGCAGGGCGCCCAGCCCGATCCTGATGCGCGCAGCTACTACCCCGATGGTTCGCGCGATGTACCCGGCGAACCCTCCGCGGCACCGGCCGGCGGGCCCGATCCCGCACCCCACCAGTCCAGCCCGTTCCCCCCGGCGAGTTCTTACCCGACCGGCGGGAACGGCTACCCCGCCAGCCCCGTGCGCCCCGGCACCCAGGTGGGACCCCAGGCCCAGCCGACCCAGGAGCCCGCCGGTTCCCGCGACGCGTTCATGCCCGGCCCGCAGGACGCCGAGCCGACGCTGCTGGACACCGGTGCCCACCACGACGCACGCAATGGCGCCGAGGACGACACGGTTCGGCTGGAGAACCCGGCGGCGTCCGAACAGACCGTGGTGCTGGGCGACACGGCAGCGTCCGAAAGCACCGTCGTGCTGGGCGACACGACGCCCGTGCCGACCACTGACCCCGACCAGTTCTGGGCATCACCGGGCGCCGACAGCGCCACCCGTCCCCCGAAGAACGCCACCCCACCCCCATCCGGGGACGACTCGCAGGAGCCCCCCGCCGTCACCGGGCGGTGACCGCACCTCTACCGTTGTAGGCCAACGAACTGTCCTTCCCGACGAATTCATCCGCGAGGAACAGGAGAGGCCATGAGTCCCCTCGAAGCGATCAAGAGCTGCTTCCGCAACTATGTGAACCCCAACGGACGATCCGGACGCGCCGAGTTCTGGTGGTTCCTGTTCTTCATCCTGGTGGTCGACTCCGTGTTGGGCCTGCTGGCGGTGCTCACCGGAGACCACACGACGCTGGCCGATGACGGCTGGTTCTACGCGTATATGTCACACAACGTCTGGTTCAACGCGCTGGGCTGGGTGTTCTCACTGGCGATGTTGCTGCCGTTCATCATGGTGCAGATCCGCCGCTTCCACGATCAGGACCGCAGCGGCTGGTGGTTGTTGCTGCACTTCATTCCCGGCTTCGGGAACTTCATCGTGCTGGTGTTCATGGCGATCGGGGGCACCTTCGGCCCCAACCGCTACGGGCCCGGACGCTATGACCCGCGCGCCGCCTTCGACCCCGACACGCCGTTGACGCCGACCCGCTGAGCAGCGCCGAACCAGGATAGGGCCGAACCAGGATAGGGCCGGACCCGGATACGACAGGACCCGGATACGGCAGGAGGGGTGTCCCGACGCTCGTCGGGGCACCCCTCCTGCCTCTGATCAGACCCTGTGCTCAGTTCGAGCGGCTGACCACCTCGTCGCACAGGCGCGACAGCGCGCGGGTCGCGGCACCATCGGGCAACAGGTCCAGCTGCTTGCGGGCCAGTTCGGCGCGCTGCACGATATCTGCACGCGCCTCCTCGATCACATGGTTGGCACGCAGCATCGCCAGGGTGCGTGCCAGCACGTCGTCGTCGGCCAGGTCGCCGGCGATCAACGACTTCAGCTCATCGTCGTCGGAATCCTCGCTGGCGGCCAGCATGAGCGTCGGCAGGGTCGAGACGCCCTCGCGCAGGTCAGTGCCGGGGGCCTTGCCGGAATCGTCCGACATGATGTCCATCAGGTCGTCGGCAAGCTGGAAGACCACGCCGATCTGCATGCCGAACTGCGCCAGCGCATCGAGCACCTCACGGCTTGCGCCACTGGTCATGGCGCCGAACACCGCCGACGTGCGGATCAACGCCCCGGTCTTGCCGGCCACCACGTTGAGATAGTGCAACATCGCGTCATGACCGGGCTGGGGGCCGCGCATCTCGTCGATCTGGCCGGTGACCAGTTCGGCGAAGGTGTCGGCCTGCATCCGCACGAAGTCGTTGCCCAATGTGGCCACCTGGTTGGAGGCCCGGGCGAACAACCAGTCACCCACCATGATGGCGGTCGAATTGCCGTACGCCGCATTGGCGCTGGGGACCCCGCGGCGCAATGCCGCATCGTCCATCACGTCATCGTGGTAGAGCGAGGCCACATGGGTCAGCTCCACCACGACGGCCGCGATCTGCGCCGCCGCGTCGTTGGGCTGCGGCCCCAGCTGGCTGGTGACCGCCACGAGCATCGGGCGGAAGCGCTTGCCCCCGGCCGCGATGATGTGCTCGGCCGCCTCAGCCAGGAAGGGATTGGCTGCCGTCAGCGTGATCGCGCTGAGGCGCCGTTCCACCGCATCCAGCTGATCGCCGACGTAGGCCTCGAAAGCCTCGTCCTCGGCCTGCGTCAAGGTCGTCTCCTTATCAGCGCAGGAACTGTGCTGCGCCGGTGAACAGGTCAAGTACCGGCCCCGGCGCAATGCCGAGAACAACAGTACCGACAACGCCGATGATGATGACCAGCCAGGTGGGCCAGCCAGCCTTGACCACGTCAACTTCCATGTCAGGTTCCTTGAAGAACATGATCCACACGACGCGGAAGTAGTAGGCCGCGGTCACGACCGACAGGCAGATGGCCACGACGGCCAGCCAGGCGTAGCCGCCCTGCCAGCCCGCGCTGAAGGCCAGCAGCTTGCCGATGAAGCCACCGGTGAGCGGGATGCCTGCCATGGAGGCCAGGAACAGCGTCATGATCACCGCGAGCACGGGACGACGCCTGCCCAGCCCGGCCCATGCGTCGAAGCCATTGGCCTCGCCGCCGGCACGCCGCACCATGGGCAGGATCGCGAAGGCTCCCAGCGTCGCCAGGCCGTAGGCGGCCAGGTAGTACATCACGCTGGACACGGAGCCGGACTCGCCGGCGGCCAGGCCACCAGCAGCGGTCACGGCGCCAACCACCGCAATCATGATGAAGCCGGCATGCGCGATGGACGAGTAGGCCAGCAGGCGCTTCACGTCGGTCTGTGCCAGGCCGACGACAGCACCAATCAGCATGGTGGCCAGGGCGATGACCACCAGCACCAGCTGCCAGTCCCAGCGGGCCCCGCCGAGCGCGACGTAGAGCACGCGCAGCAGGCCGGCGAAGGCGGCGATCTTGGTGCAGATGGCCATGAAGCCGGTGACCGGGGTCGGGGCGCCGGTGTAGACGTCGGGAACCCAGTTGTGGAAGGGCACCGCGCCCACCTTGAACAGCACGCCGGAGGTGACCAGCGCGGTGCCGGCGAGCAACAGCCCGATCGACTCGGTGGACAGGGTGATGGAACGGTCCATCAGCGCGAAGTTGAAGCTTCCCGTGTAGCCGTACAGCAGCGCGGCGCCGAACAGGAAGAAGGCACTCGACATGGCGCCGAGCATGAAGTACTTCAGCGCGGCCTCCTGCGACAGCAGGCGGCGACGGCGTGCCAGGGCACACATCACGTACAGCGGCAGCGAGAGGATCTCGAGTGCCACGAACATGGTGAGCAGGTCGTTGGCAGCCGAGAACACCAGCATGCCGAACAGTGACATCTCCAGCAGTGCGAAGACCTCGGAGTTCTCCTGGCGCGCGGCGATGGCCTGGCGCTCAGCCAGGCTGCCGGGCACCGTATGGCCCTGCGGGGCGAAGGAACTTGCCCCGCCGCCGATGCGACGCTCGCCATAGAGCAGCGCCGAGAGCAGCCCGAACGACAGCAGCAGCATCCACACCACGCGGGTGGGACCGTCGATCGACAGCGCACCCATCACGGCGGCCCCCGGCTGCGACGACCAGTCGAAGCAGACCAGGCCGAGCGCGACGGCCATGGTGATCACGGCGATCGCGAACTGCACGCTGAAGCGCTTGCCGCGCTTGATGAAGGCCTCGGCGAGCACCGAGACAATGGCTCCGACAATCAGGACGATGAGCGGAGCGATCAGCCCGTATTCAATCGTGGGAGTGTGCATAACTCACTTACCCCTCTTCACAGTGGGCTGAGGATCGACCATGGAAACCTGAACCATTGCTTCCTTCGCAGTCGGGTTCACGACGTCGAACGTTGGCTTGGGGACGCACCCGAAGAACAGCAGCAGGGCGATCAGCGGTGCGATCACCAGACGCTCGCGACCGGTGAGGTCGTGCGTCATGTGCTTCTCGCTCTGCTCCGTGGCGGGCCCGGTGAACACGCGCTGGTACGACAGCATGATGTAGACCGCGGCAAGCACCGTGGCGACCACGGCCACCGCAACGAACACCAGGTGACGCTGCCAGACGCCGGCCATGATCATGTACTCGCCGGCGAAGTTCGCCAGGCCGGGCAGGCCGAGCGTCGCCAGGCCGGCCGTCAGGTAAACGCCCGCGATCAGTGGCACGAGCTTCTGTGCGCCACCGAAGTCGGCGATCAGTGCGCTGCCGCGGCGGTCGATCAGGAAGCCGACCACCAGGAACATCGCCGCAGCGCTGAATCCGTGGGCCAGCATGTAGAAGATCGAACCGGCGATCGACTCGGTGGTGAACGAGAAGATGCCGAGCACCATGAAGCCGAAGTGGCTCACCGAGGTGTAGGCCACCAGTCGCAGCAGGTTCTTCGAACCGATCGCCATGAAGGCGCCGTAGAAGATCGAGATCACGGCCAGCACCAGCACGAACGGTGACGCCCACTTGGTGGCCTCCGGGAAGAAGGCCAGGCAGAAGCGGATCATCCCGAAGGTGCCGATCTTGTCGAGCGTGGCCACCAGCAGGGTCGAGGCACCGGGCCTCGCCTGCTCGGCGGCGTCGGGCAACCAGGTGTGCACCGGCACCATCGGCGCCTTGATCGCGAAGGCGATGAAGAAGGCGACGAACAGCCAGCGCTCCATGCCCTGGCCCATCGACAGGCCGGCGAGGTCCGCGGTGAGCAGGCTGGGCTTGCCGGCACCGGCCGACACGGCGTACATGCCGATCACGCCGAGCAGCAGCACGAAGCCACCGAACAGGCTGAACAGCAGGAACTTCATCGCCGCTGCGGCACGTCGGGCGCCGCCCCATCCGGCGATGAGGAAGTACATCGGGATGAGGGTTGCCTCGAAGAAGATGTAGAAGAGCAGCAGGTCGGAGGCCATGAACACATAGAGGGTGAAGCCCTCCAGCATCAGGGCCAGCGCCATGAAGGTCTCGCTCGACCAACGCGCCGGGGCCACCTGCGAGGTGGTGTCGGCGGCGTTCTGGTTCTGCGTCGAGGAATCACCGACATGCCATTCGGCGATCAGCACGATGGGAACCAGGATGACGGTGAGCAGCACCAGCACCTTGGACATGCCGTCCAGGTCGAGTGCGTACCATGCGCCGATCGGCGAGATCCAACTGACCTTTTCGGTCAGTCCGGTCATGAAGAAGGTCGCCACGCCCACCACGAGGGTGACCAGCGAGAACACCATTGCGGCCACCTTGCCGCCACGTCCGCGCAATGCGAAGACGATGACGGAGCCAAGGAGCGGCAGCAGACCCAGAACCGTGAGCCAGGGGAAAGTCATCACTATTTCCTTCCTCAGGCCAGCTGGCCCAGGATCATCACGACGCCGATCACGACGAGGCCGAGGGCCATCGTGACGCCGTACGTTCGCACATAGCCGTTCTGCAGCAACCTGAGAGCACCAGAGGCACCGGTCACCACCGCAGCGGAACTACGCACCGTGCCGTCAACCAGGTGGTTGTCGGTGAGCTCCAGGCCATTGCACAGGGCCTGTCCGGGGCGCATGAGAACCGCCTCGTTGAATTGATTGGCATACAGCTCGTTGCGTCCTGCCAGCACGAAGAAGTTGTGCGAGACGGGCGTCTCCTGCGCGATGTTCGAGCGGTAGAGCACCACGCCGATCACCACGCCGAGCGCCACCGCGAGCAGGGTGACCAGGCTGATCCAACCGGTGTCGAAGACATGCACGGGCTCAATCTCGTTGGCCACGGCCGGCTCCAACCAGCCCTGGATCCAACCGTTGAGGGCCAGGCCACCGACCACGGAGATGATCGCCAGGATCACCAGCGGGACCACCATGAGCGCACCGGGCTTGTGCGGGTGCACACCGGGCAGCCAACGCTTGTTGCCCATGAAGGTCATCATCATCAGGCGCGTCATGTAGAACGCGGTGATACCGGCGCCGATCAGCGCCAGCCAGCCGAAGATCGGGCCCTTGTCGAAGGCGGCCACGATGATGTGGTCCTTCGAGTAGAAGCCAGCGAAGAACGGGAAGCCGATGATGGCCAGGTAGCCACAGGCAAAGGTGCCGAACACCCAGGGCATGGCCTTGGCCAGTGCCCCGAAGTGGTGCATGTTCGTGTCCTCGTTCATCCCGTGCATCACAGCACCGGCACCGAGGAACATATTGGCCTTGAAGGCACCGTGGGTGAGCAGGTGGAAGATCGCGAAGGCGGCACCCGCCGGTCCGAGCCCGGCGGCGAGCATCATGTAGCCGATCTGGCTCATCGTGGAGCCGGCCAGCACCTTCTTGATGTCGTCCTTGGCACAGCCGATCCAGGCGCCGGCGAACACCGAGGCCAGGCCGACGATCGCCACGGCGAGGCTGGCGGAGTTGCTCAGCGCGTAGATCGCGTGCGAGCGCACCACCAGGTAGACGCCGGCGGTCACCATCGTGGCCGCGTGGATCAGGGCCGACACCGGGGTGGGGCCCTCCATGGCATCCAGCAGCCACACCTGCAGCGGCACCTGGGCGGACTTGCCGCAGGCGGCCAGCAACAGCAGGCAGCCGAGCGCAGTGGCCCAGGCCGGCGAGACATTCGCCACCGAGTTGCTCACCACGTCGAAGCGCACCGAGCCGAACAGCGAGAACATCGCGAAGCTGGCGGCGAACAGGCCGAGGTCACCGACCTTGTTGGTGACGAAGGCCTTCTTGGCGGCCAGGGCGGCCGAGTTGCGCTCCTGCCAGAAGCCGATCAGCAGATAGGACGCCAGGCCGACGCCCTCCCAGCCGATGAACAACATGATGTAGTTGTCGGCCAGCACCAGGGTCATCATCGAGGCGACGAAGAAGTTCAGGAAGGCGAAGAAGCGGCGACGCTTCGGGTCCTCCTTCATGTAGCCGATCGAGTAGATGAAGATGAGGGAGCCGACGAAGGTGACCAGCAGTGCAAACAGGATCGACAGCTGGTCAACCAGCATCGAGATGTCGATCGAGAATGCGCCGGCGCTCACCCATGTGTAGACGGGTACCCGGACCGACCGGCTGGCCTCGTCGCTGCCCATCATCGAGATGAAGAGCAACAGTGCGATCACGAAGGACGCGATCGGGGCGAGGACGCCGAGGAGGTGGCCCCACGCGTCGGCAAGCTTGCCGAGCACGAGGAGCAGACCCGCGACCGCGAGCGGAATCGCGATCATGAGCCATGCGTAACTGAACAATCCGGTAGCTGCGACCGGATTCATGGTCTGAAGAAGATTCACCGATGCCCCCTCAGTGCTTCAGCAGGTTTTCGTCGTCGACCGAGGCCGAGCGTCGGGTGCGGAAAATCGTCATGATGATGGCCAGGCCCACGACGACTTCCGCGGCGGCCACCACCATCACGAAGAATGCGGCCACTTGACCGTCGAGATTGCCGTGCACATTGGCGAACGTCGCCAGCGACAGGTTCGCAGCGTTGAGCATCAGCTCGATCGACATGAACGCGATGATCGCATTGCGGCGCACGAGGAAGCCCAGCACGCCGATGCAGAACAGAATCGCGGACAGGACGATGAACGCATTGGGGTTCATCGGTTGACCTCCTTGAGTCCGTTCTCGTCAGTCGGCTCAGCGGCGAGCTCATCGTCACCGGGCACGATGCCCTTCTGGTCGTCGCGCACATCGACGATCGCCTTGTTGGCGCTCTTCGTCGGGGTGAGCAGGCGGTTCTTGTCGACCACGACGATGCCGCGTTCAGCCAGCGTCGGGATGATCGAGTCGTCCGAGATGGAACCATCGGGCAGTAACGAGGGATAGTCCACCGAATTGTGTCGGGCGTACACGCCGGGGTTCGGCAGCGGTCCGGGCTGGGTGCCCTTCTCGCCGAACTCCTTGGTGCGGCGGTTGATGCGTTCCTTCTGCTGTTCCTTCTTGAACAGCGGCTCGCCGTGCGCCAGCACCATCGCCGCCAGGGCGGCGGTGATCAGCAGGGCGGCAGTGGCCTCGAAGGGGAACACATAGTCGCTGAAGATCAGATAGGCCAGCGAGCGCACATTGCCGTCGGCGCCCGTGGCCTGTTCGAGGCCGGCCGGGCTGGAGACGATGCCATGGCCCACGGCCAGCACGAGCAGCGCCAGCAGGCCGACGACGCCGATGATGGCGGCGACGCGCTGGCCCTTGATCGTTTCGATCATCTCGTCGACGGTGTCAATGCCGATCACCATCATGGTGAACACGAACAGCATCATGACCGCGCCGGTGTAGACGATGATCTGGGCGACGAACAGGAACGGCGCGTCGAGGCTTGCGTACAGGCCGGCAAGGCACACCATGAGACCGGCGAGGCAGAGCGCCGAGTGCACGGGCTTGCGGTTCACCACCATGCCGACACCGGCAATGACGCTGAGCGGCCCGAGCACCCAGAAGGCGACTGCCTGAGCAGTGACCAGGGGGATCATTTCGCAACTCCAGTCCAGTTGTTGGCGGCCGCACGCGCCGCGACGACCACGCCGCGCTCGTCCAGCTGGTTGCTGGGAGGCAGGCCGAGGAAGTAGTCGTCCTCGTCGTCACCGAGACGGCGGGGATGCGGGGGCTGCTCCATGCCCGGCAGCAGCGGGGCGAGCAGGCGGTCCTTGTCGTAGATGAGGCTCTCGCGGGTCTCATCGGCGAGCTTGAACTCATTGGTCATCGTGAGGGCCCGCGTGGGGCAGGCCTCGATGCACATGCCACACAGGATGCAGCGCAGATAGTTGATCTGGTAGACGCGCCCATAGCGCTCACCGGGGCTGTAACGCTCCTCCTCGGTGTTGTCGGCGCCCTCCACGTAGATGGCGTCGGCCGGGCAGGCCCACGAACACAGCTCGCAACCCACGCACTTCTCGAGACCGTCGGGCCAGCGGTTCAGCTGGTGACGACCATGGAAGCGCGGAGCAACGAGGCGCTCCTTGCCCTTCTCCGGGTAACCCTGGGTGAAGGACTTGCGGAACATCGTTCGGAAGGTGATTCCGAAACCGGACCACGCACCCATTTACAGCACCCCCTTGATCGACTTGCCTGAATCTGGACCTGATGAATCTCCGCCCGAGGGCGCCCGGCTGGGCGGCGCGGGTTCGGAGGCGACGATGCCGGCGTAGGCAGCAAGCTTCTGGCCGGGCATCGGCGGCACCGGGTAGCCGTCGGCGAAGGCATCGAAGACCTCGTCGTCGGCGTCGTCGGGTTCGGCCTCCTTCTTGCGTGGCCACAGCGCATAGGCGAGCAGGGCCACCACGATGACTCCGACGATGACGCGCATGGCCGGGTTGGCGAACCAACCGTTGGCGATGCCGCCGCGCATGACGGCCAGGAAGAGGATCCACACCAGGTTGATCGGGATGAGCACCTTCCACCCCAGGTCCATGAGCTGGTCGTAGCGCACGCGGGGCACTGCGCCTCGCACCCAGGTGAACGAGAACACCAGGAACTGGGCCTTCAGCACGAACCAGAGCAGGCCCCACCAGCCGTTGGACAGGGCGCCCCCGGCGATCATGTTGAACGGCCACGGCGCCGAGTAGCCACCCAGGAACAGGGTGGTGCAGACGGCGGACACGGTGAGCAGGTTGATGTACTCGGCCAGGTAGAACATGGCGTAGCGGAAGCCGGAGTAGTCGGTGATGTGGCCCGAGACCAGCTCGGACTCGCACTCGGCCATGTCGAAGGGCAGGCGGTTCGTCTCACCGAACATCGAGATGAAGTAGGTGACGAAGCTCGGCAGCAACAACAGCCAGTAGTGCGAGGGGAAGAAGGTCTCGAAGCCGAAGAAGTCGAGGTTCTGCATCTGCGCAGCGACGATCTGGCTGGTGCTCATCGAACCGGCGTACATGAACACCGCGACGAGCGAGAGGCCCATGGCCACCTCATAGCTGATGAGCTGGGCGGTGGCGCGCATGGAGCCGAGCAGCGAGTAGGTGCCGTTCGATGCCCATCCGGCGAGTACCACGCCGTAGACGCCGATGGACGCGATGGCCAGCACCAGCAGCACCGAGACCGGCAGGTCAGTGATCTGCAGCCGCGTGGTGTGTCCGAAGATCGTCACCTCGCCGCCGAAGGGGATCACCGCCCACGAGCTGAAGGCCGCGATGGCGATCAGCATCGGCGCCAGGTTGAAGACCAGCTTGTCGGTGCGGGCGGGGCGGAAGTCCTCCTTGAACAGCAGCTTCACGCCCTCGGCGATGGTCTGCGGCAGGCCGAGCGGGCCGTTCATGATGGGACCGATGCGGTTCTGCATCTTCGCGATGATGCGACGCTCGAACCACACATTGAAGATGATCCACAGCAGCACGGCAACGAAGACCACGACCACCTTGATGAGCACGACCCACCAAGGATCAGCCCCGAAGATCATGTTCTCTTGCGGAATCATGCGGCACCTCCGGTGACTTCGACCCGTGTGCCGGCAGCGGCCACGAGCCCACTATTAACGGAATTTCTGGTGTTACCGGGCACCCACACCACGCCGGGCACCATGGAGGGCACGATCGTGAGCGGGGCGGTGAACGTGGTACCTCCGACGCGGACCGTCACGGCCTGTCCGTCGGCAACTCCCAGGCCGGTGGCGTCGGCCGGGGCCAGGCGCACCGACGGCGCGGGGGCCGTCTCGAGCAGGGCGGTGGCGCCATCGAGTCCGGCGGCATCATCGATCAGCAACCGCCAGGAGGACAACACGAAGTTGCCCGACCCGGCGTCGGTCGTGGCGGGGGCCTCGACCGGGAGCTTGTCGGCATTGCCCGACCAGTCCGAGATCTCGTCGAAGGCGAGACGGGCCTGGGTGGGAGTGCGCATGCCGAGGTCCGAACCGAGCGCATCGGCCAGGGCGGCCAGCACCCGCACATCGGTCATCGGCGAGGTGGTCTCCTCATTGACCAGGGCCACCGGACGTTCGCGGTGCTCCCAGTTGATGAAGGTGCCCACCTGGTCCTCGATGAGGGCCACCGGCAGCACCACGTCGGCGCGGTCGGCGATCTCACTGCGACGCTGCTCCAGGCTCACGACGAACCCGGCCGCTGACACGGCGGCCAGCACGGCATCGGGATCGGCGAAGTCCTCGGCCTGGATGCCTGCGGTGACCAGGGCCTCCACCGAACCCGAGGCGACGTCGCGGATGATCGCGGCGGCATCACGGCCCGACTGGGCGGGAAGCTGATCGGCCCCCCACGCGGCCTGGACATCAACCCGCGCCGAGGCGTCGGCAACATGGCGTCCGCCGGGCAGCAGGCCCGGCAGCAGGCCGGCCTCCAGGGCACCCAGCTCGCCGGCACGACGCGGGATCCAGGCGAACCCGGCCCCCGTGCGCTCGGCCAGCTCGGCCACCTTGGTGAGTGCACCGGCGCTGAGTGCGGCCCGCTCCCCCACCAGGATGATGGTCTGGTCGTCGAGTTCGCCGGCAGCCGCCAGCTTGTCGAGTTCAGCGGCCTCGGTGCCGGGGGCCGTCGGCCACAGCCGCGCCCCCATCTTCTCCGAGCCGCGGGTGGCGAAGGGCGCCAACGACACGACCTGCAGCTTGTTCTTGCGCCACGCCTTGCGCAGGCGCAAGAAGACCATCGGGGACTCGTCCTCGGGCTCGAAGCTGACCAGCACCACCTTGGTGGCCTTTTCGAGGGCCTCGAAGGTGACCGAATCGGCCAGCTTGCGTCCCACCACGTGGTTGGTGAGGAAGGTCGCTTCCTCGGCGCTTGCGGCGCGCGAGCGGAAGTCGATGTCATTGCTGCCCACCACAGCGCGCGCGAAGCGGCTGTAGGCGAAGGCGTTCTCGACGGTCAGGCGCCCACCGGGCAGGAACCCGACCGACTTGCCGGCCCGCGACAGCCCCTCGGCGGCGGCATCGATGGCCTCCGGCCAGCTGGCCGGCTCCAGGGCGCCATTGCGACGCACCAGCGGAGTGGTGATGCGGTCATCGCCGTGGCCCGAACGGAATCCGAAGCGACCCTTGTCGCAGTTCCATTCCTCATTCACAGCCGGCTCATTGCCCGCGAGGCGACGCTTGACCTGGAAGTGACGGTGGTCAACACGAAGCTCGCAACCCGACGCGCAGTGCTCACAGCTCGACTGGGTGCTCACCAGGTCGTGCGGACGCGACTGGAAGCGGTAGTCGGCACTGGTCAGCGCGCCCACCGGGCAGATCTGGATGATGTTGCCCCCGAAGTAGGAGGCATAGGGCTGGTCGGCGTACTCACCGACCTGCGAGAACGCGCCGCGCTCGGACAGCGAGATGAAGTCATCGCCGCTGATCTGCTCGCTGAAGCGCGTGCAGCGCTGGCACAGGATGCAGCGTTCGCGGTCGAAGACGATCTCGGCATTGATGTGCGTCGGCTTGGCATAGGTGCGCTTGACGCCCTCGTAGCGCGTCTCGCCGCGGCCATGGCTCATCGCCTGGTTCTGCAGGGGGCATTCGCCGCCCTTGTCGCAGATCGGGCAGTCGAGCGGGTGGTTGATCAGCAGGAATTCGATCATCCCCGACTGGTGCTTGGCCACCGTCGGATTGCTGTCTGCGGTCTCCACCTTCATGCCGGGCATTGCGGACAATGCACAGGCCGGCTGCGGCTTCATCGCCCGGCCGTTGCCGGCGTCGGGCACCTCCACCAGGCAGACGCGACAGGCGGCCACCGGGTCGAGCAGCGGGTGGTCGCAGAAGCGTGGGATGTCGATGCCGATCATCTCGGCGGCGCGGATGACCAGGGTGCCCTTCGGCACGCTGACCTCTGCCCCATCGATGGTGAAGGTGACCAGATCAGGCTTGGTCGCGACCTCGGATGACTTGGTATCGGTGCTCATGCCGTGGCTCCCGTCATGGTGATCGACTCGCGGTCGGGGTCGGCGAACAGGGCGCTCTTCTCGTAGGGGAACAATTCCCAGGCCGGCGTGTGATAGCCGGCCTCGAACTCGGAGCGGAAGTGCTTGATGGCGCTGGTGATGCAGGCGACGAAGCCGTCGGCCAGCGTGCAGAAGCTCTTCATCGACACGTTGTCGCAGACGTCGAGAAGCTTGTCGACGTCACCCTCCTGGCCCTTGCCGGCCTCGAGGTTGCGCAAGGTCTGGACAAGCCACCAGCTGCCCTCACGACAGGGCGTGCACTTGCCGCAGCTCTCGTGCTTGTAGAACTCGGTCCACCGCAGCGTGGTGCGCACCACCGAGGTGGTCTCGTCGAACACCTGCAGGGCCTTGGTGCCCAGGATTGAACCGGCTGCCGAGACGCCCTCGTAGTCGAGCGGCACATCGAGCTGCTCGGGGGTGAACATCGGCGTGGACGAACCACCGGGGGTGAAGAACTTCAGCTGGTGGCCGTCACGCACGCCACCACCGAGTTCCAGGATCTGGCGGAAGGTGATGCCCAGCGGTGCCTCGAACTGCCCGGGACGCTTCACATGTCCCGACAGTGAGTAGATCGTGGCCCCCTTGGACTTCTCAGTGCCCATCGACTGGTACCACTCGGCGCCGTTGCGCACGATGGCCGGCACCGAGGCGATCGACTCGGCATTGTTGACCACGGTGGGGCAGGCGTACAGGCCCTCGACCGCGGGGAACGGGGGACGCAGGCGCGGCTGGCCACGGTGGCCCTCCAGCGCGGAGAGCAGTGCGGTCTCCTCGCCACAGATGTAGGCGCCGGCACCCGAATGCACCACGATGTCGAGGTCGTATCCGGTGCCGAAAAGGTCCTTGCCGAGATAGCCCTTGTCGTAGGCCTCGCGCACCGCCTGGCTCAGCCGGCGGATCGCGTGCAGCACCTCGCCGCGGCAGAAGATGAACGCATGGTGGGCGTTCACCGCGTAGCAGGCGATGATGATGCCCTCCAGCAGCGTGTGCGGCGTGGCGATGAGCATCGGCATGTCCTTGCAGGTGCCGGGCTCCGACTCGTCGCAGTTGACCACGAGGTACTTGGGCTTCGGGTTGTCCTGCGGGATGAAGGACCACTTCATGCCGGTGGGGAAGCCTGCGCCACCACGGCCCCGCAGGCCGGAGGCCTTCACCAGGTCGATGACCTCGGGGGACTTCATGGTGGTCAGGGCCTTGCGGGCGGCGTCATATCCGCCGCCGCGCACATAGGTGTCCAGCTTCCACGAGTCCGGGGTATCCCAATCCTTCGTGAGAATCGGGGTCAGTGTGTCTGTCACTTCCCAACCTCCTTCGCACCCGGCTGGCCGGGGGCCTGCCAGTTGTTCGCTTCAGCGATCTTGAGCCCGCGCACCGAGGATTCGCCGGCGCTGGGGCCCTCATCGGCCCGTCCGTCGTCGAATCCGGCGAGCACGCGCTCGGCGCTGCGCCAGTCGGTGATGGTGGCGCCGCGGGTGGACTTGACCGTCTCGCCGGCGGCGAGCTTGTCGAGCAGCTCGTCGGCCTTGGCGGGGGTCATATTGTCCATGTATTCCCAATTGACCATCATCACGGGCGCGAAGTCGCAGCCCGCATTGCACTCGAGGCGCTCGAGGCTGAACTTCCCGTCGGGGGTGGTCTCCCCCTCGTGGATGCCCAGCTTCTTCTCCACATGGCTCAACAGGATGTCGCCACCCATCACCGCACACAGCGCCGTGGTGCACACGCCGATGTGCTGGTGTCCGGCCGGACGACGCTTGTACATCGTGTAGAAGGTGGCCACGCCGTTGACCTGGGCGGTGTTGACGCCGGCGATCTCGGCCACCGCGCGCATCCCGGCGTCGCTGACCCGGCCGTCAACCGACTGCACCAGGTGCAGCATCGGCATCAGCGCGGACCGCGCATCGGGATAGCGGGCGGCGATGGCTCGCATCTCCGCCATGGTCTCTTCGGTGATATTCGTCGACTGGTCAACGGCATCGATGCCGTCGGCGTCGTCGAAGGCCGAGACGAACTCGTGACCGCTCATCGGCTAAAGCTCCTTGTCAAGGACGAACAAATGACGAAATCAGAGCGCATGGGCTTCATCGGTCCACGCCACCCATCACGGGGTCGATCGACGAGATGGCCATCACCGCATCGGAGAGCATGCCGCCCTCACACAGCAGCGGCAGCGACTGCACGTGGTTGAACCCGGGATCGCGCAGGTGGGCGCGGTACGGGCGGGTGCCACCGTCGGAGACCAGGTGCATGCCGAGCTCGCCGGCGGGGGCCTCGACGGCCATGTAGACCTCGCCGGCCGGCACGTGGAAGCCCTGGCTGACGATCTTGAAGTGGTGGATCAGGCCCTCCATCGACTCGCCCATGATGTGCTTCACGTGCTCGTTGGAGTTGCCCTGGCCATCGGAGGCGACGGTCAGGTCGCTCGGCCACGACAGGTCGGCGTCCTCGATGCGGTACGGCTCACCCTTGCTCTCGGCCAGCTCGTCGCGCACCTGTTCGAGGATGCGCAGCGACTGCTCGATCTCGTTGAGGCGGATGACGAAGCGTCCGTAGGAATCGAACGAATCGGCGGTGCACACCTCGAAGTCGTAGTTCTCGTAGCCGCAGTAGGGCTCCATCTTGCGCAGGTCCCAGGGGTAACCGGCCGAACGCAGCACCGGACCCGAGGCGCCCATCATCACCGCAGAGGCGAGGCTCATATGGGCCACGCCCTTGTTGCGGCGCACGAAGATCGGGTTGGTCAGCGTGTACTGGCCGATCTCGGGAACGTTCTTGCGCAGCTGGCGGATCAGCTCGTCGAGCAGGTCCAGCCCGTCCTCGGGGAGGTCGTTCTCGACGCCACCGGGACGGATGTAGGCGTTGTTCATGCGCAGGCCGGTGACGGCTTCGAGGAAGTCGAGCGTGCGCTCGCGCTCCCTCAGCGCAACCTCCTGCACCGAGGTGGCACCCAGGTCGAGGCCGGTGGCACCGACCGCGGTGATGTGGGAGGCGATGCGGTTGGCCTCCATGGCCATCACGCGCAGCTGGTTGCCACGACGCGGCATCTTGTCGGTGATGCCCAGCAGCTTGTCGACGGCCAGCGAATAGGCGGCCTCGTTGAAGATGCCCGCCACGTAGTTGCAGCGGGTGAAGAACACCGAACCCTGCGACCAGCTGCGGTACTCGGCCGACTTCTCGATGCCGGTGTGCAGGAAGCCGATGCTGGGGCGCAGCGAGATGATGGTCTCGCCGTCCATCTCCATCACCAGGCGCATCACGCCGTGCGTGGAGGGGTGCTGCGGTCCGACATTGATCACGATGGTCTCGTCGGAGCGCTCGCGCTGCGCCTCGACCACCTGGTCCCAGTCGCCACCATTGGCGAGGTAGGCGTGATCGCCCTTCTCGTCGCCGGGGCCCGCAAAGATATCGTCGTCGTCGGTAGCGGCCCGCGACGCGTCTGAGTACTGCTCGCTCATCGGTTGTAGCTCCTGCGATCGTCAGCCGGGGGCACGACGGCTCCCTTGAATTCCACCGGGATGCCACCCAGCGGGTAGTCCTTGCGCTGCGGATGGCCGACCCAGTCGTCGGGCATCAGGATGCGGGTGAGGGCGGGATGTCCGTCGAAGATGATGCCGAACATGTCCCAGGTCTCGCGCTCATGGAAGTTGGCCATCGGGTAGACCGGCACCAGGCTCGGCAGGTGCGGATCGTCCTCGGAGACCTCCACCTCCAAGCGGATCCTGCGGTTGTAGGTCATGGAGAGCAGGTGGAACACGGCGTGCAGCTCGTGCCCGGTCTGCTCGGGATAGTGCACACCGGACACCGACACGCAGATCTCGAAGCGCAGGGCCTCGTCGTCACGCAGGTGCTTGGCCAGCTCCAGGAGCTTGTCGCGGTCGACGAAGAAGGTGATCTCGCCGCGGTGCACCATCACGCGGGTGGCGAATCCGGGGACGAGCTCGGCCATCCGGTCGGCGACGTCATCGAACCAGCCACCGAAGGGCGGCTCGGTGCTGCCGGTCAGTGAGATGACCCGGCGCATGCCCTCGAAGCCGGAGGTGTCCCCCGACTCGCCGGGCTTGCCCGATCCCCACATGCCCTGCACGCGGGAGATGACTTCCTGGCCGGCGTCGGTCGCCTTGGGCGAGAACAGCTGGGCGAGGTGCTTGTGGGTGTCATCGGCAGCCCGCATTGCGCGGCCGGCTGCCTCATCCTTGTCGGGAAGGTTCTGCTCGCTCATCGCATGAGCCCCTTCTGCTCGATGGTGGCGGGCGCTGCCAGGGCCTTCTGCTCCAGCTCGGCAACCTCCTGCACGCGGTGGGCGCCCATCGTGGTGTGCTGCACCTTGCCCTTCTTCAGCTTGAAGACGGCGTCAATGAGCATGTCGGGCCGCGGCGGGCAACCGGGCAGGTACATGTCGACCGGCACGATGTGGTCGACGCCCTGCACCACGGCGTAGTTGTTGAACACGCCGCCCGAGCTGGCGCATGCACCCATGGCGATGCACCACTTGGGGTTCGGCATCTGGTCCCACAGCTGGCGCACGACCGGCGCCAGCTTCTGGCCCACGCGGCCGGCGACGATCATGAGGTCGGCCTGACGCGGTGAGGCGCGAAAGATCTCCTGGCCCCAACGCGAGCAGTCGGCACGCGGGCCGCCGTAGCTGATCATTTCGATGGCGCAGCAGGCCAGGCCCATGGTGAGTGGCCAGAAAGATGCCTGGCGCATCCAGCCCTGCACCTGCTCAACCGTGGTCAGAAAGATTCCGGCCGGAAGTTTCTCTTCGATGCCCATATCTGTTCACCCAGCCTTTCAGTCCCAGTTCAATCCGCCGCGGCGCAATACATAGGTGTATGCGACGAAGACGACAATGATGAACGTGATCATTTCGATCACTCCGAAGCTGCCCAGGTGGTCAAAGGCGACCGCCCAGGGATAGAGGAAGACGATCTCAATATCGAAGATGATGAAGAGCATCGCCGTCACGTAATACTTGACAGAGAAGCGCCCGCCGCCGGTCAGCGTCTGCGGCGTGGGCTGGATACCGCACTCGAAGGAGTCGTACTTCGTGCGGTTGTAGCGATGGGGACCGATGAGCGGGGACAGCACGATGGCCGCAATGACCACGAACAGGGTGGCCAGTGCCACCAGCCCGATAACCGGAATATATGCGTTCATTTCCGCTCGATCCTTCCGTCGAAGTACGTCATTGTCCAACCGATCCAGGTGCGCCGTTACGCGGGCGGCGCCAGCCTACTCAAAGTGTTGATCAGGTGATCCATCGCATCACCGCGGTGCTCATCGGTGAGATTGGCCAACAACTTGTTGACCAACTTCATGAGCGAACGATGGGGCAGGCCGTAGGTGGTGCACAGGTGCATGATCTGCGGATTGCCGATGAGTTTCACGAAAATGGTGCCCAGGCGGTAATAGCCACCGAAACGTGATGACAACGCCGTGGGGTAGGCGTGCAGTGCACGCTCGGCGCCGGGCGTGCCGACGCCGCGGGAATGGGCCTCGCTGATCGCATCAGCCGCAAGCTCCCCGGCCTCCATGGCATAGCTGATGCCCTCGCCGTTGAACGGATTGACCATGCCGCCGGAATCGCCCACGAGCAGCAGTCCGTCGGCGTAGGCGGGCTTGCGGTTGAAGGCCATCGGCAGCGCCGCCCCGCGGATCTCGCCGCGCTGGTGGGCCTCGTCGAACTGCCATTCGGGTGGGGTGGTGGCCAACCAAGTGCGCATCAGTGCGCGGTAGTCGGTGTGCCCGAACGCCGACGAGGAGTTCAGCATGCCGAGCCCGACGTTGACGGTGCCATCGGCCATCGGGAAGGCCCAGCCATAGCCGGGCAGTTGGTTGGATTCGCCGGGACGCCCGTCCCACAGCTCCAGCCAGCTCTCCATCCACTCGCCCTGCGCCCGGGGGCTCTCGAAGTAGGTGCGCACCGCCACGCCCATCGGGCGGGCCTCGTCGCGCTGGCGCCCCATGGCGACGGCCAGGCGCGTGGAATTACCGTCAGCGGCCACCACGATCGGGGCGCGGAACTCGCGTCCCTGATTGTCGCGCACCCCGACGATGCGATCGTCGGCGGTGATCGGCTCGGTGACATTGACGCCGGTGTGCAGCGTGACGCCCAGCTTCATCGCGTGGCCCGCCAGCACATCATCGAAGCGCGACCGCGGGCACACGAGCCCGTAGTCGGGGAAATCGGCCAGTTCCGGCCAGGGAAGCTCGAAGGGCTCGGTACGCCCGCCGTAGACCCGCAGTCCCTTGTTGCGCGCCCACCCGGCCGTCTCGGTGGAATCGATGCCCAGCCGCGTCAGCATGCGCACGGCGCGTGGCGTGAGCCCGTCGCCGCAGACCTTCTCGCGCGGGAACTGCGACTTCTCCAACAGCAGGACGCTGAGCCCGCGCATGGCACAGAACGCGGCGGTGGCCGAGCCTCCGGGGCCGGCACCCACCACAATGACGTCCGCTTCGGTGGCGAACGAGTCCTGGTCGGCCGTGGACAGCTGGGCCGAGGCCAGTGCCGGGGCGTCACCCATCTGCACTTCGCCGTGCACCATGAAGCTCTCCATCCGAACACCGATCCCGGGAACCGACTCTGGACTCCCGGGGGCTGTGGCCCAAGGACCTCGCCTCGCTCAGTGTAAGGGTGAGATGGGGGGGGTTGCCAGTCGGCCGGCAGCCATCTGAGACAAAATCGGACCGATCCAGTCCCGAAAACACAGGCTGGCTGCGGTCAGGGGTTATCCATGCACGGTGGGATGCAATTCGTTCCATCACGCGGAGAGCGAAAAGCACGATCGTGCACGTGCCATCACACGGACGCCCGCGGCGGGGTGCGACCACGGGAGTACTTGGGTGACCCGCGGGTCCCATCCGCGGGAACTGTCGGTTAGCCTCGTGGGGTGATCATCAATCCGGGATCGTCGCGACTGCACGCGAGCACCATCGCCATCGATGACCCGGGCGCGCTCACACAATATGTGGACGGCCACGGCGCCGCGTTCCTGCGCGGCGAAGACGGTTTCGTCGCGATGGGGGAAGTGGCCCGGCTCGACGGCGCCACCATGAGTGAGGCCGACCAGTGGTGGACCCAACTGGCTGCCGACATCGAGAAGGAATCCGAGATGCCCGGCCTGGTGGGCACCGGCCCCCTGGCCTACGGCACCTTCACCTTTGACCCCGAGCACACCGCAGCGGCCTCCGCATTCATCGTGCCCGAGACGATTATCGGACGGCGTGACGGGGTGAGCTGGCTCACCCAACTGGGCTACGACCGGGTGAACCCGCAGATGCCCGAGGTACAGCCCGCTCCCCAACCGCCCGCCGAACTGTTCTTCGAGGACGGCCAGATCTCTGGTGCGGACTGGCTGGCGCTCATTGCCCGCACCAGCGCCGCGCTGCGCGCCAGTGGCGCCGAGGGCGTGGTGTTGGCCCGCGACCTGCATGCGATCGCCGAGCAGAAGATCTGTCCCGCGTGGCTGCTGCACCAATGGCGTCGCAACTACGGTGGCTCCACCTGCTACCTGGTGGACGGGCTGGTGGGCGCCACCCCCGAGATCCTCGTGCACCGACGCGGTGGCCTGACCACCTCGCGCATTCTGGCCGGCACCACCCAGCGCCTCGACAACGTGGACGAGCCCGCCGAGATCGCCCGGCTGCTCTCCTCCCAGCAGCGCATGCACCAGCACCGACTGTCGGTGGAATCCGCCGCCACGGCGCTGGGGGCCCATATGAGTGGCATCCACGTTCCGGAGGCGCCCTTCGTGCTGGCGCTGCCCGACATGCTCCACCTGGTGACCGACATCTGTGGCGTCACCGAGGGCACCTTCTCGACGCTCGCCCTGGCTGCCGCGGTGCATCCGCTGTCGTCGGTGACCGGGTTCCCCACCGACCAGGCACGCACGATCCTGGCGAACAGCGGCTTCGACCGGGGACGCTTCTGCGCCCCCGTGGGCTGGATCGATGCCCAGGGTGATGGCGACTGGTTCGTCGCCCTGCGCGCCGCGCAGCTGAGCCCCGACTGGAAGGGCGTCACGCTGTACGCCTCGGCGTCGGTGGATCCCGATACGGCGCCCCACAACAAGCTGGTGTCCACCGAGATGAAGTTCGCCCTGATGCGACAATTCCTCGCCGGCGACTGAATCACCGACGAGGAATCGTCCGCTCCGAAGACTGCCTGCCCAGCGCTACTTGCGCAGCGGGGGCCTGGTGCGCGCCGGGGTGCCCGAGCGACTGATCACCTGCTTGGGCCGCGTGCGACCTCCCCCACCGCGGGCCGCCTCCTTCTGCGCCGCGAGCTCCTTGCGCTGTTCCTCGCTCTTCTCCATCAGCTCCTGCTGGTTGATGCCGCCGCTGCGCAGCACCATGAACGCGATCATGGCGATGATCGCCGAGACGATCGGCGGCCAGTTGAGCACCAGCGGGGCGGTCACCAGCACCGCCACGTCAATGCCACGGATCAGGTTGAACATCAGGCCCGGGGGCACGGCGCCGGCGCCGGTGGCCACCATGGGCATGTTGTAGTTCGCCGACTTGGCGCTGACCCAGCGCATGGCGCCGAGCAGGCCGGCCGCGGCCGTGATGACGCCGTACCACAAGGTGTTCGACACCGACACGGACGCCGCCTGGCCGTTGAGGTTCAGCAGGAATGCCGGGGTGACCACGATGGCCCAGATGAGGGCCAGGGAGGCCGGCACGATCGTGGTGGCGGTGCGCAGCTCCGAATCGGTCATCGGGAACAGCCGCGCCAGGCCCTTCGTGCGGGTGAGCACGCGCATCGAATCCATGAACGGCACCATGACGGCGACCATGATCAGGGCCGACAGGATCGGGGTGAGCGATCCCACGCCCAACGACTCCAGCGCATAGGGCACGACGAGGCTCACCAGGAAGCCCACCAGCGGGCCCGGGGAACGCACCAGGCGTTGCAGGTCACGCCAGACCAGGGCACGCGTGCCGCGCCAGTGGCCGCGGGCCGGCTTCACATGGCCCCGCAGGTGGTTGCGACGCTCGATGAGGATGTCGCGCATCAGCGCGAAGTCAAGCGCGAAGGCGGCGCCCTGCATGCCGGAGACGAGCTCACCACCGGTGATCAGCTTGGCCCGGCCCACGTTGTCGAGGCGTCGACGGGCGATGAGTGAGGCGAGGATCGCCAGCACGAGACCGGCTGCGGCCACGACGATGGCCAGCTCGAAGGAGCCGGTTCCACCCAGCCCCACCGACAACCAGCCGCTGGCCGAGGCGATCACGGCCACCAGCACGACGACGGCGACGCCGCCCACGACAATCTGCGCAACGCGCACCATGATGGTGCGCTCAGCACCCTGCTCGGCGGCCGTGAAGGCCATCCACGCGGCGGTGGTGAAGGCGGCGGCTGCCGTCCAGGCACCCACCGTCGGCAGCGGGAGGCCGACCAGCACGGTGACCAGGGCGGCCACCACGGCGGCGACGCCACCAGCGGCGAAGATCATGCCCCACATGCGTCGGGCCAGCACGGAGGAACGGCGCAGTGGCGCGTCCAACAGCCAGAAGCCCTCCGCGGCGGAGGCGACGATCGGCCCGAAGATGCGGCTGATGGCCAGGGCGCCGACCCACAGGCCCGCCACGACCAACCAGGGCAGCAGCTTGCGGGCGGTCACGCAGCCATCGGAGGTGCACGTGGACGCCTGGTTCTGCGCCGACAGCAGGCCGCTGATGATCATGGCCGCCACGACCACGACGGTGAACATGGCGACATAGGCGTCGGTGATCACATCGCGCAGTCGCCGGGTGGCCCGTCCCTTGCGCCAGTCCTTCACCAACAGCAGCAGCTGGCGTTCGTCAACCATGCCCTGGGCGTCGAAGCCGACGTCGACGAACGGATAGTCGGGATCGAATCCCTCGAAGTCCGGATCGTCGGTGGGCGCCGGCCTGCGCTGCTGTGGCGGACGCGCGGCGGGCTGGGCCGCCCGCTCCTTACGTGAACGATTGCGGCGCTTGTTGCGTGAGCTCATGCCAGCTGCTCCGGCTCCGCCAACGACTGGGTCTCCTCGAGGCCGCCGCCGATGCGCACGATGCGGGCGCCAACGGCCTCCACCAGGCTCGGCTCATGGCTGGCCATGATGATGGCCAGCCCGTTGTGCTCCTTCTCGTGGCGCAAGCGCTTGCCCAGCCAGTCGATGCCCTCCTGGTCGAGGCGCTGCTCGGGCTCGTCGAGCACCAGCAGCTTTTTGGGACGCACGAACGCGGTCGCCAGGGCGAGGCGGCGACGCTGTCCACTGGACAGGGTGCCGGGCAGCTGGCCCGACTGCGGCACCAGCTGCACCTCCTCGAGGATCGAGTCGACCAGCTCGTCGGTGTCCTCCAGGCCATGGGCCCGGGCGAGCAGGTCAAGGTGCTCCACCACCGACAGGTCGGGGAAGAAGTCCAGGTCATCGATGACGGTGGCCACATTGCGTCGGAAGGAGATCTCGGTGTCCTTGGCCTTCTCGCCCAACACCTCGATCGTGCCCTCGGTCGGCTTGTCGGAGCCGACGATGCACCTCAGGACGGTGGACTTGCCCGAGCCGTTGCGGCCCGTCAGGGCCACCGCATCGGACTCGTAGACCTGCAGGTTGAAGTGGTCGATCACCGTGTGATCGCCGTACTTCTTCACAAGATTGCTGATTTTCAGAACAGTGGAGCGCCTCGCCATGACCTCCATTGTGGTGCAACCGGTGCGATTCGCCCACTTGGCGCCCGACGGTGGATGGACCCGGGCGGCCACAGCCGCCCACCAGTGGATCCCCCCGGGCGGCCACAGCCGCCCACCAGTGGATCCCCCCGGGCGGCCACAGCCGCGTCGAACGGGCCGTCTGGGAGCCATTTGCGAGTTCTGCGACAATGGTGGCGTGGCCAGACGCGCAACTCTTGACAAGAAGCGGGAACAGGTCGCGGGGATGTTCGACGATGTCGCCCCGCGATATGACCTGCTCAACGACGTAATGAGCATGGGGCAGGACCGTCTGTGGCGTCGCGAGGTGGTGCGCGCCGTGGACGCCCAGCCCGGCGATTATGTGCTTGACCTGGCGGCCGGCACCGGCACCTCGTCGGCACCCTTCGCCGCCGCCGGCGCCCATGTGTTCCCCACCGACCTGTCGTTCGGGATGCTCGAGGTGGGCAAGCAGCGCCAGCCCGACCTCACCTTCGTGCAGGGCGATGCCACCGCGCTGCCCTATCGCGATGATTCCTTCGACGCCGTGACGATCAGCTTCGGGTTGCGCAATGTGGAGGACACCGCCAAGGCGCTGGAGGAATTGCGCCGGGTGACCCGTCCGGGCGGACGCATCGTGATCTGCGAGTTCAGCACCCCCACGTGGGCGCCCTTCCGGGTGTTGTACCAACGCTTCTACCTGCCCCGGGTGATGCCGCTGCTGGCGCACCTGGGCTCAAATCCCGACTCCTACAGCTACCTCACCGAGACCATCGCCGCCTGGCCGAACCAGCAGGCCCTGGCCCGGCTGATGTCCGACGCCGGCTGGAAGCGCGTCGAATGGCGCAACCTGTCGGGCGGCATCGTGGCCATGCATCGCGGATTCGCGGACTGACAACCCACGATGAGCACGGGAACCTCGTCACGCCAACCCGGGGGAACGGCTGACCCACGGGACGATCGGGGGACCCCCGGCGCCGCACATCCGGCGCGCCTGAGCCATGACCCACGCCGTCCGATCATGCTGGATTCCTATGCCGCGCGCAGCTGCCCGGTGAAGACCCGCAACCGCTTCGACCGCACCGTACGGCTTCCGGTGAACACCTCCAGCGATATCGCCATCCGCGCGTCCACCGACGCCATGCAGGAGCTCTTCACCGGCTCCACGGCCTTCAAGAAGGAGGTCATGGACGCCCTGGCCGCCCATCCGGACGCCGTGGACCTGCGTTCACTGATGGACGAGGACTGGAGCGAACGCTCGGCGGCGACGGCTGATGCGGTGGCCGCCGGCGCCCTGCTCATCATCGCCCCGGTGCTGCCGCTGGACGTGGCGGGCCACCGCGCCGGCCAACCCGATGTGCTCGTGCTCGGCCCACCCGCCCCCGATGGCGACACCGGCTACTACCCGGTGATCATCAAGCGGCATCGCGTGCTGGAGGCCAGCCCACGGGGACGCCGCCAACCCTGCACCCCCCTGTCGGGCGGTCAGCGCCTGCTGCGCGTGGCGGGCTGCGGCGTGCGCACCCACCGCGAGGGCGACCTGCTGCAACTGGCCCACTACCGACGCATCCTCGAGGCCACCGGCTGGTGCTCGGGCGGGGTTCCGGTGGCCGGCATCATCGGCACCGACGAGATCCTGATCCGGCAGGGACGCCCGGTGCTGGGTCGTAACCGCACCCACCGTCCCGGCGACCTGAAGCACCTGGTGATCTCGTGGGCCAACCTGGGCGCCAAGCGCCTGCGCACCTTCGCGCGCACCGCCAGCAGCGGCTGGCGCTATCGCTCGTCGCTGGAACGCTACGACCATGAATTCGCCTTCCGCCTGAGGATCGCCGAGATCGCCGCGCGCCGCACCGGCAGCCCCGACGACCCCGACCCCCGCGTGCGTCCGATCGTGGTGCATGAATGCGAGTCATGCCCCTGGTGGGTGGCCTGCAAGCCGCAGCTGAACGACGACGACCTGAGCCTGCGCATCGACAAGGCTCGCCTCGACGTGCACGAGATCACGGTGCTGCGCTCGATGGGCATCTCCACGATCACCGACCTGGCCTGCACCGACGTCGAACAATTGCTGCCCACCTACCTGCCCGAAGTGCAGCACCGTCCCGGCGCCGAGAACCGACTGCGCCTGGCCGCCGAGCGGGCCGACATGCTGGCCCACGGGATCGCGGTGAAGAAGACCTCGGTGGGGCCCATCGAGCTGCCCGCGCAGGGCTATTCGATTGACCTGGACATCGAGACCTCCGCCGCCGCGCGGGTCTACCTGTGGGGCTTCCTGGTGAACGATCCCGACGACGATTCGGGGCCCCACTACGTGAGCTTCTCGCGCTTCGAGGACCTCGGCCACGCGGGCGAACGGGCGCTGGCCGAGGAGGCCGCCACGTGGCTCGTCGAGCAGCTGACGGCCCATCCCGAGGCGAAGGTGTACCACTACTCCGATTACGAGGTGGTGCACATCCGGCGCATCGCCCGCAAGAGCGCGTCGCCAAGCCTGCGCGAGCTCGCCCAGAACTGGACCCGGACGAACTTCTTTGACCTGTTTCCGGTGGTGCAGAAGAATTTCTTCGGCGTCCATGGGCTGGGACTGAAAAAGCTTGCGCACAACGGGGCCGGGTTCAACTGGCGTGACGAGGACCCCGGTGGCCTGAACTCGCAGTGCTGGTTCGCCGAGGCGGTGCACGGCCCCAACCACGAGGTGCGCGCCGGATTCGCCACCCGGGTGTTGGAGTACAACGAGGACGACGTGCGCGCCACCCGCGCGCTGCGCGCCTGGATGCGCACGCTCAGCTGAGGGCCACCCCGCCCGCTCAGATCATCGAGATCGCGACACCGGCCAGGATGCCGAGGGCATAGCAGAGCTCGCCCAGGCCGGTGTTCTTCAGCGTCGCGACCAGCGCCATGCCCCGGGCACCACCCAGGATCACCCGACAGGCCGGGGCCAGGAACACCAGGCAGGCCAGTCCGAGCAGGGCCCACCAGGTGGTCAGCGCCGCCACGCCCACCACGGTGAGCGCCGCCACGCCCACCAGGACGGCATAGAGCACGCGCGTGGCGCGGTCGCCGATGCGCGTCTCCAGGGTGCGCTTGCCCGAGGCGGTGTCACCGACGATGTCGCGCAGGTTGTTGGTCACCAGCACGGCACAGGCGAGCACCCCGATGCCGGCGGCGGTCAGCCAACCGGGCGCGCCCACCCGGGCGCTGAGCAGGTAGCTGGTGCCGCCCACGGCCACCAGCCCGAAGAACACGAAGACGAAGATCTCGCCCAACCCCAGGTAGCCATAGGGATGGCGCCCACCGGTGTAGAACCAGGCGGCCAGGATGCAGGCCACGCCCACGATCAGCAGCCACCAGTGGCCGGTGACCAGCACCGCCACCAGGCCGGCGAGCGCCGAGACGGCGAAGCAGGCGAAGGCGGCGCGCTTGACGGCGGACGGATTGGCCGCGCCGGAGCCGACCAGCCGCTGGGGTCCCACCCGGTTCTCGTCGGAGCCCCGCACCCCATCGGAGTAGTCATTGGCGAAGTTGACCCCGATCACCAGCGCCAGCGCGACGACCAGGCACAGCGCAGCGATGCCGAGCGGTGCCCGTCCGTGCCACCAGGCGATGGCCGTTCCGGCCACCACCGGGGAGATCGCGGTGGGGAATGTGCGCAGCCGCGCACCCTCGAGCCATTCGGACGCTGTTGCCATCGGTGTTGTGCCTCACAAGCTTGGTGCCAGCACCCCGCACCGCCTGCGGATGATGGGTCGGTGGGGATGTCTTCGGGGATGGCCGTGTCCAGTGCCGGGGGGACGTCGGGCGGGCCGACGTCGATCATGCCACGAGCGCCGCCCGGTGTGCCGCACGGGCGGACCCCTAGACTTGGGGACATGGCGCGTATTCTCCCGGTGTTGGTCCTGCTGGCACTGACGATCTTCGCGGTCGTCGACCTGACCCAGACCGACCCCTACGACGTGCCCTATATGCCCAAGTGGATGTGGCTGCTCGTGGTGATCTTCCTGCCCGCCGTGGGGCCGGTGGCGTGGATCGTGCTGAGCCGCCTGCACGGCATGAACGATGGCAGCCGCGATGGCGGCGGCGCTCCCCCGCCCGACGACAACGAGGACTGGTTGCGCAAGCTGTGAGGCCACGCTGACGGCGGTTTTGGTGGCCATTGGCCCGCTCGGCCGGTCGTTTTCCCGCGCACCCAAGGTTTCGCCCCAGGAACTCGCGTCGGAAGCTGTCCTGCGCTTGGCAGCCCGCTGTGCCCGGGCCTAGGCTGGACCCGCCGCCTTTCCGCGGCTCCCCCTTCCACCTCGGTGGCATGTGCTGGCGATGGCCGTGCCGCTCGATTGCCGGGCAGGACTGTGTCCCGCACCGGCCGCCCCACTCGTCGGGCATGTCAGGAGTTGATGCGTGAGCGTGTTGATGCGCGACCGGGCGACCGAGTCGGCGACAAGGAGCCCGCAGTGAGAAGGATGTTCGCCTCGCTGGCCGTGCCGAACTACCGCATCTACTTCACCGGCATGACGGTGTCGAACATGGGCCAGTGGATGGCCCGCACCGCCCAGAGCTGGCTGGTGCTCACCGTGCTGACCGACCACTCGGCCACTGCCCTGGGCACCGTGACGGCGCTGCAGTTCCTGCCCACGCTGTTCCTCATGCCGATCGCCGGCAAGCTGGCCGACCGCTTCCCCAAGCGGCGCATCCTCATGTTGGCCCAACTGGTGGGACTCATCGACGCCGCCGTGCTGTCCACCCTGGTGATCACCGGGGTGGCCGAACTGTGGCATGTGTACCTCATCGCGACGATCGACGGCGTCGGTTCGTCGTTCGATTCACCGGCCCGCCAGAGCTTCGTCTCGGAGGTGGTCTCGGGGCGCCAGCTGTCCAATGCGATCAGCCTCAACTCCGCGAGCTTCAACATGACGCGCCTGCTGGGCCCCGGATTGGCCGGCGTGCTCATCGCCATCATCGGCACCGGACCGGTGATCGCCGTCAACACCGTGTCGTTCGCGGCGATGATCATCTGCCTGGCGCTGCTCAAGACCCGTGACCTGGCCACGCCGGCCAGGGCGAAGGACGGTGGCAGCATCCATGAGGGACTGCGCTATGTGCGCCGCCGCCCCGACCTGATGGTGCTGTTGGCCATCGGCTTCGCGGTGGGCGGACTGGGCTTCAACTTCCAGATCTCCAATGCGGTGATGACCACCGGCATCTTCCACCGCGGCTCGGACGCCTTCGGCCTGCTCGATTCGATCATGGGCGTCGGCGCCCTGGCTGCGGCGCTGTGGTCGGCTGCCCGCCATGGGCCGCGCATCCGCCACATGATCATCTCCATGGCCGCCTACACGGTGCTCGGCCTGGTGGCGGCGTTCTCCACCAACTACTGGGTGTTCGCCCTGCTGCAGGCGCCCATCGGACTGGCCACGATCACCGCGCTGGTCACCGGGAACACCCTGCTGCAATCCCACACCAGTGCGTCCATGCGGGGGCGGGTGCTGAGCCTGTGGATGCTGATGATCACCGGCATCACGCCGGTGGTCTCGCCGGTGGTGGGCCACCTGGGCGACTGGCTGGGCCCGCGCGCCACGGTGATGTTCGGCGTGGTCTGCGTCGGCATCTCCACCGTGATCATCACCTGGGTGATCATGCACACCGACAGCCTGCGATTGCGCTTCGCCTCGCACCGACGTGGCTGGTGGTACCTGGAACGGCGCCGGGTGACCGACGAGATCACCATGCCGGTGAAGTAGCCGCGCTGAAGTAGCCGTGGGCCCCCGAACGGGGCAGACTGGACGCTTGTAGGCTCATCCGGACGGCCCACCCGACACGTTCGGGAGACCGTCAAATCCGTGGGCCACGACTATGGCGCAGGGCGACCACGCGACTCATCGCGTGGCAGGAAAGGGGATCTCATGGCGGACGACAACTACGACGATCTGTACAACTCGGATGTTGTCGCCTCCGACGGCAAGAAGATCGGTGGCGTCGGCCAGGTGTACCTGGATGACAAGACCGGCCAGCCCACCTGGGTGACTGTGAAGACCGGCTTGTTCGGCACCAAGGAGAACTTCGTGCCGCTGGTGCATGCCGATATCGCCAATGGCGAGATCAAGGTGCCCTATGCCGAGGAGGTCGTCAAGGAGGCACCCACCGTCGATCCCGATCGTCACCTGGACGCCGACGAAGAGGCAGACCTGTACAAGTACTACGGGATCGAGACCGTTCCCGCACCCGGGACCGACCGGGACGAGACCGACACCCAGCAGGCCGACGCGGACCAGGCCGGCACGGGCCCCGACGCCACGCAGTGACCCCCGGCCGGCGCCGCGCGCCGGCTCAGCAACCGAAATCGACGATCTGGTCGCCGTCGAACTCACCCTCGGGCCATACCGCCCGCACGATGCCGGCCGCGGCCAGCGCCTTGCGGCAACCCGGGCAGGGCTCGTCGGTGATGAAGGCCGTGGCCCCCTTGGTGTCGCGGGTGGCGAACAGCAGTGCATTCATCTCGGCATGGATGGCGATGCAGAAACCCGGAGTGCCGGGCCGGTCGTAATCGCCCAGGCCCGGGATCTCGTCGTAGGACAGCCGCCCCCGTGGGCAGGCACCCTCAAGGCAGTCCGGACGCCCCGGCGCGGCCCCGTTGTAGCCGGTGGCAATGATGCGATGGTCCGGGCCGACCAGCACGGCCCCCACCCGGCGTCGCGTGCACTTTGCGCGTGCTGCCACTGCCTGGGTGATGCCGAGGAAGTATTCGTCCCAGCTGGGGACGGTGATTTCCTGTCCCGGCTCGATTGTCGCCATAGGACAAGCGTAACCAGCCCCAACAGGGCTAGATGTCGATGTCCTCATAGGAACGCGGATCGCTCTTGGGCTCGAGGTGGGCCGACACCCGCAGGTCCGGTTCCACCTTCACCAACTCGTCGATCACGTCCTCGGCCAGGTCATGGGCGCGCTTGACGCTCCACTCGTCGGGCACCAGCACGTGCATCTCCATAAAGCGCCGATTGCCCGACTCGCGGGTGCGCACGGCGTGGAAGTCGATCTCGCCGTCGGCGCGGAAGCGGTCGAGCACCCCTTCGATCTTCGCCTCGTCCTCCGGCGGCAGGGCGATGTCCATCAGGCCCTCCGACGAGCTGCGGATCAGCCGCCAGCCGGTCCACAGGATGTTGATGCCGGCCAGGATGGCGACGATCGGGTCGAGCACCTGCAGGTTGGTGAGCGCGACCAGGCCGACGCCGATGATCACCGCCACCGAGGTGACCACATCGGTCATCAGGTGGCGTCCGTCGGCCGACAGGGTGGCCGAGCGGCGCTGCTTGCCGGCGCGGATCAGCAGGAAGCCGACGCCGCCGTTGATCAGCGAGGCCACCACCGAGATCAGCAGGCCGAAGCCCAGCTGCTCGGGCATCCGCGGATTGAGGATGCGTTCGACCGCCGAATAGATGATCACCACGGCGGCGACGAAGATCATGATGCCCTCGAAGGCCGCCGAGAAGTACTCGGCCTTGGAATGGCCGAAGGGGTGATTGGAATCCGGCGGCTTGATGCTCACCTTCAGCGCCACCAGCGCGAAGATGGCCGCCACCAGGTTGACCACCGACTCCAGGGCATCGGACAGCAGGCCGACCGATCCGGTGAGCCAGGCGGCACCCGACTTCAGCACGATGGTGACCACGGCTGCGGCGATGGACAACCACGCGAACTTGCTCAGGTCAACCGGCGCCGCATAGCGCCCGGCAATGGTCTCGCGCATCGGCGACGCCTTCTCGGTGGAGGTCACATTGGTCACACGGGCCATTATCCCGCACCCTGCATGGGCTTCGTCCCACCTGCCATCGGCGTACCCCCCACCTGCCATCGGCGTACGCCCCACCTGCCATCGGCGTACGCCGGCGCGCCCCATCGCGCGGCCCGGCACCCGATACCGAAGGCGCGGAATACCGGAGGCGGGGTGCCGTCGCGCGTCCTCGCGAAGTTAGGCTTGGACCATGTCCCGCCCAGCATGGTTCGGCGTGCTCCCCTTCCTGGGGCGCCACGCGTCCACACGCCAGGAGACCCCCGCGGTCCAGGGTCTGGTCATCGCCGGCGGCGGTGCCCGGGCAAGCTTCCAGATCGGCGCCCTGCGCTATCTGTACGAGCGCGAGCACATCGCCCCGAGCGTGATCACCGCCACCTCGGCCGGAGCGATCCTCGGCTCGCTGCTGGCCCAGTCGAAGGACCCGGCCGAGCAGCTGGCGTCCCTGCGCGGCATCGAGAAGCTCTGGCTGGCCATGACGCAGCCCTCGGACATGTTCACCGAACGAAGCTGGTTCACCCAGCTGAAATCGCATGCCGACGCCCTGGACGTGCTGCGGCAGGTGGAGGAGAAGGCCGAACACGACGATCCGGGCCACCAGCCCGGGTTGTGGTCGCGGTTTGGTTGGGGGACGCGCCAGGCCGCCGCGAAGCAGGAGGGCGACGCGAAGCAGGCCGGGGCCACCCCGACCCACCAGGTGACGGGCGGCGCAGCCACGGGCGCGGGCGAGTCCCCCGACGCCCCGGATGCGGCGCCCACCAGCACCGACAACGCGCTGAGCCCCCAGGAGCGGACCCTGGCCCTGGCCATGTCGGAGGAACCCGGCGAACCGCTGGGGTGGACGCCGAATGTGTTCTTCCAGCTCGCGGCGGGCCTGCCCCAGCTGGGGCGCGCCAGCGCCGACCTCACCGCGGCATGGCGGGGCCTGGAACGCAATCGGTCGCTGTTCAAGCCCGGGCCGATCCTGCGTCGCCTGCTGTCGCGCGACTTCTTCCACTCCGAGCAGGTCACCTCCTCGGGAATGACACTGCGCTGCGCCTTCGTCGGACTCAATTCCGGGGAGCTGCGCTATATGCGCGAGGACGGGCACATCGTCGACCGCGATGACAAGGTGCTGGCCGGAAACCCCTTCGACATCAGCATCGGCGTGCTCGCCTCGTGCTCGATCCCCGGGGTGTTCAAGCCCGTCGAGATGAACGGCGAATGGTACGTGGATGGTGGCATCCGGGAGAACGTGCCGGTCGAGGAGGCCGTCTCCAACTTGGGGGTGACAAGGCCCTATGTGATCGTCTCGGGGCCATCGGGGCTGAATTACGACGCACAGGTGGGCTCCGGCGACCTGATCTCGATCCTGTTCCGCATCCAGTCGATCCAGAGCGACGAGTCAGAGCGCGACGAGGTGGCCTATGCCCGCAGTTCCGGGGCGGTGGTGATCGAGCCGGAGCTGTCGGTGCACGAGACGATGGAATTCGACCCCGGTACCCTGCGCATCAACCGCGACTACGGCTGGATGCGCGCCGCCGAGGCCGTGCATGAGGCCGACGCCGCCACCCAGCAGGTGAACCGCGAGATCATCGAGACGCGCCTGCAGGCGTGGAAGCGCGAGCGCCAGATGAAGCCCGGCAGCCCCCACGAGTTCGATCAGGCGATGCTCAACGAGGTCGGGCAGTTGAAGCTGCACCTGCAGTCGCTCCTGGGCTCGGCGGACAAGAACCTGCTGCCGCCCGATGCCCAGCAATGGTGGACCCGCTCGGAGGGCGACGACGCGCCGGCCGCCAGTTGACGGCCGGACGGTGGGCGCGGCATCGGTGCACGACTTGGTCGGGATCTGGTGGCGCGTCGGGACCGCTGATGGGAAAGACCTGCTGACAAGGAGGAACACAGCGCCGTGAGCAGCACCGACCGCGGATACGACCACCTCTACGGGGCGCGCGTGATCGACCGTGACGGCGCGTTCGTCGGCGACGTGGCGCAGGTCTATACCGACCAGGTCAACGGCGAGGCCCTGGCGGTCACGGTGCGCACCGGACTGTTCGGGGCCAGGCGCCTCCTCGTGCCGCTCATCAATGCCGCCGTGGGCTGGCATCGCATCGACGTGCCCTATCTGCGCGCCCATGTGAACTCCGCTCCCCCGGCCGGCACCCCGGTGCGTTCCGCCCGCGACGCATATCCCCACCTCAGCCCGGTGACCGAGGCGGAGATCGCCGCCCACTATGAGCTGACCACCCTGCGCTGAGCACACGCGTCGCACCCACGCCACACCGATTGCCCACCACGGGACGCAAGCGATGGACCACGGACACACCGTGGCCGGCTGTGCAAGGATGCCAAGCAAAGACTTGAGAGGCGGGTTGTGATGACGTGGTTTGCTGTGGGGCTCGGCCTGGCAGGGCTGATCCTGGGAATTATTGCCATCATGCAGGCGCGGCAGGCCAATCGGGCCGCCCATGACACGCGGGCGAACGTGAACGCCGCGGTGCAGGCCGCGTTCAGCGCGGCCGCCGATGCCCAGAAGAGCCACCAGGAGCTGGTGGCCCGCAGCCGCGCCGCCGTGTTGCACGACACCCAGGACAACGGGCCGGCCTTCCCCGGCACCCAGGAGCGGGGACGCTTCAACTGGGTGATGGAGATCAGCCGCGACGAGAAGGGCCTGGTGACCAGCCTGCGCGCCGTCAGCGAGGGATCGCACATCGCCCATGACGTCACCTTCATCGTGAACAGCGACGAGCATGCCGAACGCTCCGTGCACTTCGACGTGATCCGCCCGGGACGTCCGGTGGACCTGCGCGCCGAGCAGACCGTGGCCATGCACCGCGACCGGGTGGCCGAGGCCACCAAGCAGCAGGCGGCCAACACCGCCGGCATCGCCACCGACATGCCCCGCAAGCTCGGCCCGATCGACACGCACCTGCGGCTGAGCATCATCGCGGTGACCGAGGACGGGACCCCGCAGGCATACGTGATCGAGCGCACGCTGCGCACCACCGAACACGGCTCGGTGCTCGTCTACGCCTGAGGCGGTGGCTAGCTGTACTTCCCCGGGAGGTTGTGAACGGGTGAGGTAGCGAAGACCTCCGGGCAGGATGTGGGTTACCACACTCACTCTCCTGACCAC
>OLOA01000098.1_pt1 | contig 95477 bp, 68 predicted proteins | sample 1672201 | NCBI WGS metagenome assembly OLOA01 (sample SAMEA3136658, study PRJEB25190) | human gut metagenome
TGCCCACTGGGCAGTTTTCTTGACGGAATTCCACCTCATCGGTTCGAACCCTGGTGGCATAAAACACACTTAGCCATAGCCGTTACGAACCTATATGCTTTTCGTTGTTGAAAAATGGCTGGGCCACCAGGATTCGAACCCGGACTAAGGGCACCAAAAACCCCTGTGCTGCCATTACACCATGGCCCAGTAAGAAAAAGGCGGGCTGAGCCCGTCTTGGAAAAATCGGTGGTGGGCCGTGAGGGAATCGAACCCGCGGCCTTGGGATTAAAAGTCCCCTGCTCTACCAGCTGAGCTAACGGCCCACATACACGACGCGATTACGCGCAGGAATGAATTGTACCCGTACACGCGCCCGCCGTCAACGAGAATTTCTTTCGCCCAATATCGTCACATTCGCACCAAACGCAAGGCAAAACGAAGTTCGCATTCGCTGCGGGAAGAACAAGGGCAACTCCTATCGAGCAAAATGCCCACGCGGTGGCTTGCGACAGCGCAACTCGCAATTTGCCAAACAACAAGACAGAAGGCCTGCGACAATTCGCGCCGCAGGCCTTCATGGCTTCTTACTGCTTATATACCGGGGTTGCGGTTTCATCGTAGCCGATTTTTTCTTTATCGGCGCTCAACGCGGCCTCGGCTTCCTTCATCTGAACCTTCACGGCCTCATATCCCGTGCCGCCATACGTCTTACGGGCGGCAACGATGGTCTCCATGTCGAGCGCACTCACGATATCGGCCTCGAACAGCTCGTTTGCCTGCTTGAATTCGTCAAGCGTGAGGTCTTCCAGGCCCTTGTGGTGCTTCTCGCAATACAGCACGAGCTCGCCAACCACTTCATGCGCCTGGCGAAACGGCATGCCCTTCTTGGCCAGGTAGTCGGCCACGTCGGTCGCAGCCGTGAAGCCCTTGCCGGCCGACTTGCGCATCTCGGGCACGTGCAGCTCCATGCTTTCGATCATGCCCTCCATGCATACCATGCAGTCGTGCAGTGTTTTCGCGGCATCCATGGCGCCTTCCTTGCACTCCTGCAAGTCTTTGTTGTAGGCAAGCGGCAGCGACTTCATGGTTACCAGCAGCGCAACCAAGTCGCCCACCACGCGGCCCATCTTGCCGCGCGTGAGCTCGGCGAAGTCGGGATTCTTCTTCTGCGGCATAATCGACGAACCCGTGGCGAAGCTGTCGGAAAGCGTGACGAAACCGAATTCGGTAGTGGACCACAGAATGATCTCTTCGCACAGGCGCGACAAGTGCATCATCGAGACGCTGCAGGCGTATTCAAGATCGAGCAGATAGTCGCGGTCGGAAACAGCATCCATGGAGTTCGGAATGGGATGATCGAAACCGAGCAGCTCGGTTGTCATGTGGCGATCGAGCGGATACGTGGTGCCGGCAAGCGCCGCGGAACCCAGCGGATTGGCATCGGCGGCGTCGAAGGCAGCCACGAGACGTGTGAAATCGCGCGTGAACATCCAGAAATACGCGAGCATATGATGGCTGAACAGCACGGGCTGGGCATGCTGCAAATGCGTGTAACCCGGCATGATAACGTCGAAATTGTCGCAGGCCCTGGCATAAATCACGCTACGCAGCGCACAGTTCTGGGTAAGCAGCTCGTTGAGCAGGTCTTTCGCATGCAAACGCGTGTCAGTGGCAACCTGGTCGTTACGGGAGCGGCCCGTATGCAGGCGCGCGCCCGCGACGCCGACGTCTTTGATCAGCGTTTTCTCGATGGCCATATGAATGTCTTCGTCGTTGATGTCGAACTGGAAGCGGCCCTGAGCGATTTGGTTCTCAATCTCGACCAAGCCCACCTCGATTTTGTCGAAGTCGGCCTTGGAGATGATGCCCTTCTCGCACAGCATGCGGGCATGCGCGAGGGAACCCTTGATGTCCTGCGAATACATCGACTTATCGACCTGCAACGATGCGCCGAACGCCTGGGTAAACGACCCGACGCTCTTCTCAAACCTGCCGCCCCACAAAGCACCCATGGAATAGCCTTTCTTGTTTCAAACGGACGCCCGTGCGCCGCAATACTCTTATATAAAAGTGCGGGCCCGAAAGCCCGCACCAGCTTCAATGCGTTTCGAACAACGCTCTATTCTAGCGTGGAATTACAGGTCCTGCGCTTCGTGGCCCTGCTTCTCCGCCCAGACTGCAAACGGCAGCGCGGAGAGGTCGATGAAGCCCTTCGCGGCCTTGTGGTCGAACGTGTCGGCCGCGGTGTAGCTCGCCAGACCGTAATCGTAGAGCGAGTGGTCGCTCATGCGGCCAGCCACGGTGCAGCTGCCCTTGTACAGCTTCACCTTCACGGTGCCGGTGACGAACTTCTGGGTTTCGGCGAAGAATGCGTCGAGAGCGTTCTTCAGCGGGCTGAACCACTGGCCGTAATACACGGTGGTGGACCACTGATGCTCGAGGTTGAGCTTGAAGTGCTGCGTCTCGCGATCGAGGCACAGAGTCTCAAGCGCCTTGTGGGCGGCAATGAGCACCTCAGCGGCAGGGGTCTCGTAGCATTCGCGCGATTTCACGCCAACGAGACGATTCTCGACCATGTCGATGCGGCCGCAGCCATGCTTGCCGGCGAGGACGTTGAGGTCCATGACGATTTGCAGGAAGCTCTTCTCTTCGCCATTGAGCGAGCAAGGAACGCCCTTCTCGAAGCCAATCTCGACATATTCAGCTTCGTTGGGAGCATTCTCGGGGTCGACGGAAAGGGTCCAGATGTCCGCGGGGGGCTCATTCCAGGGATTCTCGAGCGCGCCGCATTCGATGGCGCGACCCCACACGTTGTCGTCGATGGAGTACGGCGAAGCCTTGGACGCCTTCACCGGAACGCCGTGCTCGGCAGCCCAGTCGATTTCTTCTTCACGGGTGTGAAGTTCCCAATCGCGAACGGGAGCGAGAATCTCAAGCTTCGGGTCAAGGGCCTTGATGGCGGTTTCGAAGCGAACCTGGTCGTTGCCCTTGCCGGTGCAGCCATGGGCGATGTACTTCGCGCCGTACTTGTGCGCAGCCTCGACCATGTGCTTGGAGAGCAGCGGACGAGAAAGTGCGGAAAGCAGCGGGTAGGTGTTCTCGTAGAGGCCGTTGGCGGCAAGCGCCTTGGTGAGGTACTCGCTGGCGTATTCCTCGCGCATGTCCATGGCCTCGGAAGCGATTGCACCGCACTCGAGTGCCTTGTTCTTGATGTACTCGAGGTCGGCTTCGTCCTGGCCGACGTTGCCGCAAATAGCGATAACGTCGAGGTTCTTTTCAACCTGCAGCCACTTCAGGCAGCACGAGGTGTCCAGACCGCCGGAGTATGCGAGTACAACTTTTTCTTTCTCAGCCATGGTTGTGCCTTTCTCATTCCGCCGCCAAGGCGGCGGCAACTTCAGATCAACGTTTTCTCCGTGCGTAGGTTGTGTTTCGACCCCGATTGGATGCTCCGTTGCACGAAAACGGAGCCAAATCGCTGCGGCGAGGCAACTGCGGGCAACAAAAAACCCGGCAGGGGCCGGGTGTTGTCATGTGTCCGATTGTATTGCGACAGAAAATAAGGGATTACCTTATAAGGACAGCAGACAACACACGCGCTCGTCGCAGCGTGTTTCGTCGGCTCTGGCGTCGGAGAGAAGCGTTGGTGAAGTTGAAGAACATCGCGCAGCTCCTTTCCTTGGTCAGTTCCTTACAGGCGATGATTGCGGGCTTCCCCGCCACTCCAGTACGTTGGAGTGTGACAGTGAGAATATTCGAGGCTTGCGTTAATTGCAACCCCAATTCACAAAATAGTCGAATTTTTTAGTTTTATGCATAAATCTGTCAAAAACGAGGGAGCACTGCTTATGAATCGGAGGTCTTGATGCAGAATGATGGGCATGTACTCGGTTGAAACATGCAAAATCATGCATGAAGCGCCCGCGTTCTCACGCGCATAAAAAAGCTGGCGCACCGGCCCGAAGAAAGCCGATGCGCCATAAGAGAGGACGTTTTGCCGCCCGATGATTTCGATTTCGCTCCTTATTGTACGGTCTTGGTAGCCACTAAGGCAACACCCGTGCTGGCAACATTTTCGAGCAAGATGTCGCCTTCGTGCACCGGCGGCTGCACGCGCAGCGCGCGGATTTCCTCGAGCGCCGCGAGCATGCGATTTTTCGCGATGGGCTGAGCCGTTTTCGCGCTTACTGGGCACAAACGGCCGTCGACAGGCACCGCCGCCGTGACCATGCGCACGGGATGCGTGGCTTCTTGGCGCGCGTAGTCTTTGCCACGGCGGCAGGTATAGCCAACGACGCCCGTCACGTCCAAACCCGCAGGGCCCTGCTGCAACATAACCGTAAGCTGGCACCCCAAAGGACAGCAGATGCACGTGTACGTTTCCTCATAGGCTCGGGAAGGCAGGCCCGTTTGCACAGAAACGCCCGCATGGCTGCTTTGCACGCCCTGCCAGCGAGGCGGATTGTTCTGAACGTTCTTACCATCACCTGCGGAAATTCCGCCATTGGCCCTACTATTCATGACTCGCCCCCTCCCCTTGCGCGCTTACGGGCGCGATTTTTGCCGCACCGCCAAATTCGGCTGCGCCGCTTGCCTTCGCCGCGCCACCAACTTTTGGCGCGTTTTCCGCACCATCGAATCCGCCGGATTTCGCTTCGCCGTTCGCTTTTTCTGCTTCCTTCGGCTCAATGCGGACCAAGATTTCTTTCGCGCCGGCAAACGCGTCGCCCGCAAGCGCGACGCTTTGCATCTCGGCGGGAACCGCCACGAGCACACGACGACGCTTCACAAGCTCGACCTCGCCATTCGCCAGACGTTTTTCAATGACGATCGACGCGTTTTCGAACGACACCGATGTACGGAAGCGCAGCGTGACGCGACTCGTTTGCGGATGCACGTATTGCGGAACGATATAGCGCACGCCTGCGCCTGCACGCGTGGGGGCGGATCCTTCGCGCGATGTGGCCGCCGGCGGCGTAGCATGAGGCGTTACGGAACGGCGAAGCGCGCGACGCGCGGCCGATGCTCCTGCATGGTCGCCTTCATCGGACACGAAATCGACCAGGTCGTGAATATGGAGCGCGTTTCCGCAGGCGAACAGGCCTGCCGCGCTTGTCTCAAAATTGTCGTCGACGATGGCGCCACCCGTCATGGGGTCGAGCGCCACGCCCGCATCGGTCGCAAGCGCATTTTCGGGAATAAGGCCCACGGAAAGCAGCAGCGTGTCGCACGGAATGCGACGCTCGGTACCAGGAATAGGTGCGTAATGGCCATCAACTTTGCTCACAATGACAGCTTCAAGCTTCGAGGCGCCTTCAATGCCCACCACTGTCGTAGACGTATGCAGCGGAATGCCGAAGTCGTCGAGGCACTGCACGATATTGCGTCGCAGGCCGCTTGGCGTGGGGTTAATTTCGAACACGCCGGCCACGCGCGCGCCCGCGAACGTGAGGCGACGCGCCATGATGAGGCCGATGTCGCCCGAACCGAGAATCACCACGTTGCTGCCGGGAGCACAGCCCTGCAAGTTCATGAAGTTCTGCGCCGACCCGGCCGAGAACACGCCCGCCGGGCGCGTGCCCGGCGTTCCGAGCGCACCAGCGCCGCGTTCGCGTGAGCCCGTCGCAAGCACCGCCGCGCCCGCCGAAATGGTTTGCTCGCCTTGCGGCGACACGATTTCCACCGAAATGTCGCGCGCGCCTTCGCCGCCGTTTTTCACGCGCAGCACGCTCGCATCGCGAACGACGTGCACATTGAGGCCCTCGAGCGTCGCGAGCTCGCGCGAAGCGTATTCGGGACCGGTGAGTTCCTCGCCAAAACGGTGCAAGCCGAAGCCATTGTGGATGCATTGCTTCAAAATGCCGCCCTGGTGGCTTTCGCGATCGACGAGCACCACACTCGCGCCTTTTCGCGCGGCCGAAGCAGCCGCGGCAATGCCCGCCGCGCCGCCGCCGATAACAGCAACGTCGTATTCGAGCGAGGAGCGCGCGGCGATTGAAGCTTCGAGAGTTTGGAGGGCACCGGTCTCGACGCCGGCTTCAAGGCTGGCCGAAAGGGCCCCGGCTTTGAAGCCGTCGGCGTCAGGAGCGGCAGGCGCGGGCTCCTCAACCTTGAAACCGTCAGCCTTCCCTTGATTAGCTTGGGCGTTCGAGGACAGGCCCCCTTCCGAAGATTCGCTTTCGCCTTCGAGTTTCGCTGCCGCATCGGCAACGCCGCCAACGGCGCGGTTCGATTCGTTCCGCACAAGCTCAACGTAGTTTTCGGGCGCTTCCGCAACGATGCGCGAACCAGCGAAGCGCTTCGGCAGCTCGCTCGGAGCGATGCCGGCCTCGCGCGCCACGACCTTTGCGAGCTCGGGCGTGCAGAAGCCGCCGTGGCAGCGACCCATGGTCGCGCCCGTGCGCCACTTCAACGCGTCGAGACACAGCACGGGCAGCTTCGTGTGCAGCGCGGAAGCGACATCAGCTTCGGTCACCTCGTTGCAGCGGCAGAGCATATGGCCTGCGTTGGGATTGACAGAGATGGCTGCGCGACGCTCCTCTTCATTCATGTTCTTGAACAGCGCAGGCAGCGACAATACGGGATTGAACTGGTGGTTTTCCGCAGCATTGAGCTTTTCGGCAATGCGCGCAGCCATATCAACCGCAACAGCGGGAGCGGAAGTCAAGCCCGGCGATTCAAAGCACGCGATATCGAAGAAGCCTGGCGCACTCGGCACCTCGCCAATTTCAAAATCGCCCGTATCGCCCGTGGCGCGCACACCGGCGAACGTGGTAATGCGGGCTCGCATGTTGAGCGCTGGGTACGTCTTTTTCGCGGCGGACGTGATTGCGGCCAAGCCCTCGGCGGTAGTTGCCGTGGCATCTTTGTCACCTTGGGGAACGGCATTCGGACCAACGAGCATGTTGCCGTGCACCGTAGGCGAGACAAGCACGCCCTTGCCCGCTTTCGTGGGGGCCTGGAACATCGTGTGCGCGAACAGGCCGCCCATATCGGTATCCATGAGGTTGTATTCGCCGCGACGGGGGGTTATCGAAAACGCGTGCGGCGCCACCATGTCATGGATTTCGTCAGCATGCACGCCGGCGGCGTTCACCACGACGCGGGCGTGCACCGCTTCGGCAACGTCGCCCTGGGCGCCTTCGATGTGAAGGATGTAGCCCGCGCCCCGGGCGGGCTCGACGGCGGCGGACCGGACGGAGCCGGCGGCGACTGCTTGGGCGGAATCGGCGGTCGAAGTCTGCGCAGGCTCGATGCCCATAACTTTGCTTGAGAAATTAAATTCGACGCCATTGCGAGCCGCGTTTTCGGCAGCGCGGAACGCCACCTGATACGGATCGCAAATCGCGCCCGCAGGAACAAGCAACGCGCCAAGCGCCTCGGGCGACACGTTCGGCTCAAGCTCGCGAAGTTCTCGCGCATCGATTACGCGCAGGCCCTCGACGCCATTGTGCTCGCCCCGCTCGCGCAACCCGCGAATCGCCTCGAGCTCGTCTTCCGTAAAAGCGAGTACCATCGATCCGTTTTTGATATAGGGAAATCCCAGTTCGCTCGCCCATTGCGGATACAACTTCGCGCCTTCTACGTTATAGCGCGCCTTGCGGGTGCCGGGCTTCGGATCGTAACCCGCATGCACGATTCCGCTGTTTGCGCGCGTGGCGCCATCGGCCACATCGAGGCCGGCCTCAAACACTGCAACTTTCAATGCAAAACGGGCGCATTCGCGAGCCACGCAACAGCCCGCAACGCCCGCTCCTACAATGGCGACATCCACTTCGCGCATGGAGCCCTCCTAGCGACGGTAACGGGATAATGCTACATCAGTGAACTATTTTCCGCGACACCGTTGGGCGAATTTGGTCAAATGGAAGAATGGGCGTTGGGGCGCTACAGCACCTCATTGCGCTCGAAGAACGCCGCAGCGTTTTCGAAGCAAATGGCATTGGCGATTTCGGCGCCGAATTCATGCGCGAACAGTGTATGCAGCTCGCCTACGCGCTGCGCAGGCTCGAGCCAACTCGGCACATCGCAGCCGTCATAGTCGCTGCCAAGAGCGATAGCGTGCTCGCCGCCGAGTTTCAGGAAATGGTCGATGTGGAACAGCACGTCGTCGCGCGTGGGATCGGCGCCGTCTTCGCGCACGAAATCTCGGCAGAAATTGAAGCCCGCAATGCCGCCGCGATCAACGAGCGCGCGGAACATATCGTCAGTAAGGTTGCGCGGGTGGCCGCACACGGCGCGCGAGTTCGAATGCGACGCCGCGAACGGGCGTGAGCTCGCCTTCACCACGTCCCAGAAGCTCGTGTCGTTCAGATGCGACACATCGACCACCATGCGGCGCTGTTCCATAGCGCGCACCACCTGGGCGCCGAACGTCGAAAGCCCATCGGTCGTAACATTGCCCGACGCGATAGCGTTTTTGCCGTTCCACGTGAGCGTGAGCATTTTCACGCCCGCGTCGGCAGCCGCGTGCAGGCGATCGAGCGAGCCCTCGATGAATGAGCCGCCTTCGACCGTGAACATGCCAGCGCATTTCCCATTATCGACAATGCCGCGAATATCGCGAGCGTCGTGCACCTGTTCAATGAGCGCGGCATGCTCGGCGAGCTGAGACTGAAAGAAATCGCGAACGGCGCAGAAAACCTGCCAGCCCCAATCGGCCGGCATATGGTCGGGAATGAACGCCGCGAAGCACTGGCACCAGGCATACTGGGCTTTCGCCATGCGGTCGAGCGCGATATGGCAATCGTTGTTCGCGAGCGAAGACATGCGCGCATCAGGAATCGCGGAGTCTTGTTCCATGAAGCCAGCGTCGGGAAACGACTTATGCAGGGCGAGCCTATCGAGCGTGTCGCAATGCAGGTCGAAAATATAAGTCGGTGCGGTTTCAAATGGCATTATCGCTCTCCTTTGTTTGTGTTACTCAACCTGGGCAATCCATGCCGCATATTCGTCAAGCTTGCCCGCCATCATTTTCGCGCAGCGTTCCTGGATGGCCTTCGTTATGGGGCCTGGCTTTGGACCCGCTTTTCCAGGCTTGCCTATTGCGCAGCCGTCAATCGAAGAAATCGGAATCACGCCACGCACTGCATCGCACAAGAACAGTTCGTCGGCAATGCAAAGATCGGCACGCGTCATACGCTCTTCAACGATAGGGACATCGAGGTCCATAGCGAAATTGATTACGGTGTCGCGCTCGACCGACTCGCGCACGCCACACGCGAGGGGCGGCGTGGAGAGCACGCCATCGCGTACGGCAAACACGGCTTTGCGTGCACCGGAGCATACGTCGCCCGCCTCGTTCAGAAGAATCGGCTCGTCAAAGCCACGCTGCCTCGCCTCGCGCAAGGCGAATGCCACATTCGCACGAGACGCGGCAAGCTCTGCTTGCGGCGGCAACGCGTTGTTCGAAATCGCGCGCCACGAGGAGATTCCCGCGGTGGACACTTCGGAATCGGAGCACGACAAACCGCGCTCGCCCGAATGAGCGCCTTCGTCATCGCGGAATGACCCGTCGGCGCCGGGAAGCGAGTCGCCGCAACCGGAGCACGCATCGCTTCCTGCGGAAATCGATTTAGCCTCGCCCGAAAACGGCATGCAGAATATGGCAACGCTCGCCCGTCCGCCCAAAGGAAGCGAGCCGTCGATTGGAGTCGCGCCGCCGAAATACGCGATGAAACGCACAATGCCTTCGTCGCACCCGTTGGCTACACTCGCCTTCGCGACCTTAAGGGCAGCTTTTGCGAGCTTGCTCGATGTATACGGCAACTCTATCTGCGCGATTTTCGCCGAACGTTCGAACTGCTTTACATGGTCGTCCACACGAAACATGAAGCCGCCGCGCTCGTTTTTGAACAAGGGGACATCCTCAAGCACGACCATGCCATCCATAAGCGAAGCACACGAAATCGCGCACGTTGCCTCGGCAGCCGCCACAAATTTGCCATCGAGCCATATGGTTTTCGTTTCCACGGAATTCCTTTCGAAGCATAAAAAATGGACGACCACAGAACGGTCAAGCAGGGCGGCACTCGCTCGGAGCATTGCCCGCAATGCGGGCAGGTCCCGAGGGGTTGCCAATCAGGCGCCTTCGGAAAGCCGCCCGACCCGTCTCGCCTCCAAAGAAGCCCGAGGATGTTGCTGTGCCCCGAAGGGGCCCGGGCCGGGGTTTTGTCGAACCGCTCCGACGTTATTAGCCGTATACGTTGTCGAGCGCAGTATGATCCCACTTCACAGGGGCGCCGCATTCCTGAACACTGCGAATTGCAAGCACTTCCATGGCGTCGACCACAACCATGCCGTGCGATTTCGCGGGCGCGTTAATCACGGAAAGCTCGGTACAGCCAAGAATCACGCTGTCGCACCCTTGCTCACGCAAATGGGCGCTCACCTCGTCGAACGCGCGCATGTTTGCGGGGCGGCCACGCTTCACGTCGTCGTAAATAATGCTCATGACCTTCGCCTGATTTTCGGCATCGGGCAGCACCGCTTTCAGGCCATATGCCTCGAGCTCGTTTTGCAGCACGCGCGCGTGCCCCGTGCCATCGGTCGCCATAATGCCCACGCAGCGCTTACCCGCAAGAGCCAAATAACGCGCCGTTTCGCGCGGCATGTGCACCAAATGCGCCGTTTGCAGGCCAGCCGACCATTCGTCGCTGCGATAATGCCCGGTCACACACGGAGTGGCGAGCACCTCGCATCCCAAATCTTCCAACTCAAGCGCAGCCTCGTGCAACGGCGGCAAATACGACTCATCGCTTTTACCCAAAATAAACGCCGTGCGATCAGGCGTTTGCGGACGATTCAAAATGGTGATATCAAGGTGGTCCTGATCGGTTTCCGCCTCGGTAAGGTCGATAACGCGCGCAAACAGGGTCGCCGTTGCCGCCGGACCCAATCCGCCAATAATTCCGAGCTTCTTGTAATTCTCGTTGCCCATAATACGAAGCCTCTTTTCCTACCGTTTGGCGGTTTGCTGCGCTTTCGCGTCGCTCGCCCGCCCAGCTTCCTCGGTTTGCTGCCATGAATTATAATCCGCAAGGTTTCAACGCCATTGCAACAGTAAAGATACGGTAAGGAATCCATGGACCCCATAACGCTGCTCATCGTGTGCCCGCTTGTGTTTCTGGCGATGCTCGTCGACGCCATTGCGGGAGGCGGCGGGCTCATCTCGCTCACTGCGTACCTGGTAGCCGGCCTGCCGCCGCACGTCGCGCTGGGCACCAACAAGGTTTCGAGCGCCATTGGCACCGTCGTTGCGACGGCCCGCTTCGCAAAAAGCGGCCTCATCAAAATCAAACTCGCAATTCCCGCCGTGATTTTCGCGCTCGCAGGTTCTGCCATCGGCGCGAAGGTTGCGTTGCACACACCCGACGGCGTCATTCAGATGATTATGGTGTTCGCCCTGCCCGTGGTCGCGTTTTTCGTGCTGCGCAAGCGCGCGCTCGACGTACCCGCCGACGCCACGATCTCCACGAAAAAGCAGATCGCCACCATCGCCATTTCGTCGTTTTTCATCGGCATGTACGACGGCTTCTACGGACCGGGCACGGGCACGTTCATGCTGCTCGCATTCACGGCGGCGGCGAAGCTGCCCGTGCGCGAAGCGAACGGCGAAGTGAAGTGCGCAAACCTCGCGTCAAACGTCGCCGCGCTCGTGACGTTCGCCGCTAATGGCGCCGTTTGGTGGGGCCTGGGCCTTGTTGCTTCGGTGTTCGCGATTGCCGGTAGCTATGTGGGCTCGGGATTGGTCATGAAAAACGGCGCAAAAGTCGTGCGCCCCATCATGCTCGTCGTGCTCGCGCTCTTGTTCGTGAAGGTGCTTTACGACCTGGTGTTTTAAAAAAAATACGCGAAGTGGTCTGAAAACTATCGCATATCAAAAAAAACGGCCGAGGCGGTTCAATATCCGCCTCGGCCGTTCGTCGCTCCACGGGCAACCGAGCGAATTCGTCTAAATGAAACGCCCGATCGCCTAGATGAAATGCCCAATAAGGAAACCAGCAATCACGCCCACCATGGCCACAAGCACGGTGAACACGCTCACGAGCCAATCGTGGCGGCGGTCTTCTTGACGATGACGCTCGATTCGCTGAATCTCGGCGCGCTCAGAATCGATATAGCCCACATAGGAATAGCCCTTCGCGAGCACTTCCACCACATAGGGGTTGCCCTCTTTGTAGATGGCGCCAATCATGCCCATCTGGTCGAGGCGGCGCATAGCCGCGCCCGCTTCGGTGTCGCGCTTAATGAACGCAAGCGGCGCCTGGCGGCCTTCCTGCCTACGCGCGGTCTCGAGCTGGATAAGCCGGCGAAGAACCTTCTCGTCGTATGTGCTCAGCCTGTCTTGCATGCTCGAAACCTTCCCTATCTCGCTCACGTGCGGCACCCTTTTCCGCACCCAATAATTACTAAAAGATACGAGCAGTATAGCGCACCGACGCGCGAGCTTCGAAATTCATTGCTTTTCAGCGCAAATCGGCGAGCGCGCGGGGGTTGGTGGTACCCTGATAGCCGTTTAATTCTACGCCAAGGGAGACGGCATGGACCAGGCAAGCCTTTTCGATACTGAAGTGGCCAGCGAAAATGAAAACGCGCTCAGCAAGGGCGACTCGAAGCGCGCGGCAGACGCCGCGGCTTTGACGGAAAACGCAGGTCGAGCTGCGAAAGAAGCGGAACTATTGAGCAAAGAGAACGTCGCCACCGCTAAGGCGCCCGAACATGCGCAGGCTGCCGCACACGCGGCCGAGCTTCGCCACTTGCTCGACTACCACGCCTATCGCTATTACGCTCTCGACGCTCCGGAAATCACCGACGCCGCCTTCGACAAGCTACTCGTCGAACTGCAGCGCATCGAAGCAAAGTTCCCCGATTTGGTTACGCCCGACAGCTACACGCAGCGCGTGGGCGGCTACGTGGGCGAGCAGTTCGCGCCCGTCACCCACATGGCGCGCATGTATTCCATGGACGACGCCATGGACTTGGCCGAGCTCGACGAATGGTTGCAGCGCACCGAAGACGCGCTAGGCACAGGCAAGGCCGCATACACCTGCGAGTTGAAAATCGACGGCTTGGGCGTGGCACTCACGTATGAAAACGGCGCCTTCGTACGCGCGGCGACGCGCGGCGACGGCACAACCGGCGAAGACGTGTCGCTCAACGTGCGCACTATTCGCGACGTGCCCATGCACCTGGCAGAAGCCGGCCTCGCGCACATGGGCGCCGATCGCAACGCGCGCATCGAGGTGCGCGGCGAGGTCTATATGCCCAAGGGCAGCTTCGCGCGCCTGAACGAGGAAGCCGACACGGAAGGGCGCGCACCGTTTGCGAACCCGCGCAATGCCGCTGCAGGCTCGCTTCGCCAAAAAGACCCGAAAGTCACCGCCAAACGCGATTTGGCCACGTTCCTCTATGCCGTCGCAAGCACCGACCCCTTGCACGTGCATTCGCAGCGCGAATTCCTGGATTGGCTGCGCGACGCGGGCTTTTCGGTTAACCCCAACGCAAAACGCTGCACCTCGCCTGCCGAGGTGCATGAGTTCTGCGCGAACGCGCTCGCCCATCGCGCCGACCTCGATTACGATATCGACGGCGTGGTGGTGAAGGTCGACGCGTTCGAGCAACAAGCTGACCTGGGTTTTACCGCCCGCGCGCCGCGTTGGGCCATCGCATTCAAATTCCCGCCCGAAGAAAAGCAGACCGTGCTGCGCGAAATTCGCATTCAGGTGGGCCGCACTGGCGTGCTCACGCCGGTCGCCGAGTTCGACCCCGTTACCGTAGCCGGCTCGACCATCGCGCGCGCCACGCTGCATAACATCGACGAGATTCGCCGCAAGAACGTGCGCGTGGGCGACACCATCGTGGTGCATAAAGCCGGCGACGTGATTCCCGAGGTTGTTGGCCCCGTGCTGGAAAAACGCCCCGCTAGCGCCGTTGAGTGGAATATGCCCACACACTGCCCCGCGTGCGGCAGCCCTGTGGTGAATGACGAAGGCGAGGTCGCCTATCGCTGTGTGTCGATGGATTGCCCCGCGCAAACCAAGGAGCGTCTGCTGCATTGGGTGAGCCGAGGCTGCATGGATGTCGACGGCCTGGGCGAGGAAATCGTCGACAAGATGCTCGAAGCCGGGCTCGTGCGCGACGTGAGCGATTTCTACAAGCTGAGCGTCGAAGACATCGCCACGCTCGACACAGGACGCTTCTATTCGGCGGCCAACGCGAAGCGCGGCATCGAGGCAGGCGACCCCATTCCCGTGGGCGCGAAAACCGCGACGAAAATTCACGATGAGCTGGAAAAATCAAAGCAGCAGCCGCTTGGCCGCGTATTGTTCGCCCTGGGCATTCGCCATGTTGGCAAAAGCGTCGGCGAGGTTATCGCTGCGAAATTCCCTTCGATTGACGCGCTCATCGCCGCTCAGGAAAAAGATATCGCCGAAATCGACGGCATTGGCCCGAAAATCGCCGCAAGTGTGAAGCAGTTCTTGGCCGTGCCCGAGAATCTCGAGGTCATCGAGCGTTTGCGTTCGGCAGGGTTCCCGCTCGAAGACAACGCAAGCGATGCAGCGGCGCGCGCGGCGGAGGAAACCGGTGTTGACGCATCGCTCGCAGAATCGCAGCCGCTCGCGGGACTCACGTTCGTGCTCACCGGCACGCTCGAAAACCGCACGCGCGACGAAGCGGGCGCAGCGCTGAAGGCGCTCGGCGCCAAAGTCACGGGCTCGGTTTCGAAAAAGACGAGCTTCGTGGTGGCTGGAGCGAATGCCGGATCAAAGCTCACGAAGGCCGAAAGCCTCGGCGTCGCTGTGCTTGATGAGGCCCAGATGGAAGAAGTGCTCGCCACGGGAGCCGTGCCGCAGGCGTAGAAGCGAGAGGCAACCCGCCACCAGCACACGTTCAATCAGTCCCTGAAAAGCCTGTTCAGAAATCCCTTGCGCTTCCGCTTTTCCTCACGAAGCGCACCTTGGCTCGCCGTGGTGGCCCCAATGGCCGCCGCGTTGCCGCCAATTCGAACAATCTCGTAAAGGAAGGGCGATTTCACGTAACGCACTTCGACAGGCGTCGCATGCACGGTGCTCTCGCTCGACAGGTGCACGCTCGGGCTCAGCGGCGCAACCACATGGGTGTCTCGCTTCTCGTCGAACACGACGGCAGCCGCGCGGCCCGTTTGCCCGTTCACGGCAATGCGCACCTGTTCGCCCTCGCGGCCATCGGAAATCGGACGGTCGACATAGAATACCGGCACGAGCATGAGCGCCGACTCATGCTTCCTCACCTTGCGCGACCACTGGCGCATGCTGTTCTTGCTGAAGCCGAACGCGCTTTCGGCGTCGTTGCCCGCGATTGAATAGGCGAGCTTGTCGATGACGGCGCTGTCTTTCTGAATTCCCTCGACTGCCACGATGCGGAAATTCCCCTCTTCCATGGCGGGGTCGAACGGCACGACCTTCGAGAAATCCCACGGCTCAAGAAGGCCCATGAGCGGCACATCGACATAGTGCGTTTTGGGGTACGGCCAATCGAGCACCTCGTAGTACACGAGCGATTCCTTCTTCATCCCCTTGCCGGGAAACGACACCATCATGCGCAAATCGGCAAGCGCGACGGGGATATACATGAGCACCATCTGGCTTTGAATGGCCTCTTCAACCGCGTGGCCGGCGAACACCTCGGGGTACTGCCGCATGAGTTGAAGGGCATTCGCCCGGGCTTGCTGCTCGGAAATGCTGCATGGGATCGCCTGCTCAGGAACGTATTCCGCACCGGTTCCCATCGTAAGGCGCTTGCTGAACTTACCAGGCTTGAGCAAATCGCCCGCGCCGATTTTATTGCCGCACGAAGGGCACTCGAACACGCTCTGGGTCGATTCGCCCTCAAACGCGGCACCGCAGAAGGGGCACGGAATGCTCACGTGCGTTGCCTGCTTAAGCTCTTCGGCGGTTCCTCGGTCTTCCCAGAAAAGCCACTCGAGCAGCGACGAGTTGCGCCAGTAAGGCTCGAAATAGTACCAATCGGCATCTTTCGCGGGCTCAAGCTGCGATACGTGAGTCAGCTTCATCAGGCCGTCAACCATCTGAATCGGCTGATGGCGAATGCCAACGGTGTCCGCCGGCTGCTGCCCGCCAGCCTCCCACGGCACGCTCGTTCCGCAATATGCGCAATCGAAGCTTCGCGTCGCCTGGTGGGAATACATAGGGCCGCCGCAATTTTGACACTTGATGGCGAACATCTCTTCCATGGCCTGGCCTCCTTTGCGTGGGTTGCTGCCTTACAGCATGCAGCAACGCCCGCATTCGCGGCAGACCCCCATGGCCCAAATTTACGCGCTATTCCTGATGAAAAGGCTAGTTTGGCGAAGGCGCCCCTACCAAAGCGTATTCGTGCGATCGCGCCCGATGGGCAGACTGAACACGATGGTGTCGACGGCATGCACAATGGCGAACAAGCCCAGGAACAAGCCGATCGAAGAAGGGAACACGCAAATAAGCACGCCGAGTACGATTTCAGCGATGCCGGAAATGCCAACCATGGAACCAAGGCCCGCGCCCACCAGAAAAAACGGGCGTGCCGCGACAAGCTGAACCACGCCGAAAAGCACGACGCCAATGCCGAAAACCCACGCGATCGTCGCCACACCAACCGCGGGGAACATGAGCAGCAGCACACCGAGCAGCACGATCATGGCGCTGAAGAACAGGCTCCATACGCTTTGCGAAAACAGCGTGTTGCGATAGCGCACATACGAAGCAACGCCAATGCCACCAGCGACAATCACGCACACGGCGATAATCGCAGAAATGCCCATGAGCACCTCGAACGGGCAGAACACGCACACAAGGCCGAACACCAACATCAGCACGCCCGAAAGCAGTTGCATCCAATTGACCGACCCGCCCTTTCGGCCGGGGCGGAACTCGCTGCTCGAATCGAGCACCTCTACTTGAATGTTGTCGTTTGCCATCGCAGCCTCCTTACGCTCAAGCCACTTATTTGGCATGATTCGAGTATGTGACCAATTCACGTCGCACGCACGAGTTTTGCGCGGGTTGTTTCCAAATCGAATACATCGGAAACCGAAGCGCGAAATTCGAGGGGCCTATGCAACGATCGGCTAAAACAGGCCCCTCCAAGCAAAGAGAGCAAAGACCGAATTCGCCGCACTGGGGAAACCCCATCGGCGATCGCACGCCGCGGCGCCAAAAGGCAGTCCAGCTGACGAATCGTCGCATTTGCTAGCGCCTACAGTTTCCTATCGAGCGCGCGAATAGCATGCGGAAGGTGCGCGAGCACGTCTTCCGTCGTTACGCATAGCTCGGCAGAATCGGCAGCAGCAAGCACACCGGCGCGGGCGTGCACGAACGCGCCCAAGGCGCAGGCATCTTTGGGTTCCATGCCACGTGCGAGCAGTGAGCCAATTGAGCCCGCGAGCACGTCGCCCGTCCCCGCCTTCGCGAGTGCCGGCGTGCCGCACGTGAGCACGAGCACATCATCGGCGCTTTCCTCATTGCCATCGGCGATATAGGTATCGGGGCCTTTCAGCACGCATATCACGCCAAAGGCCCTTGCAATAAGCAGTGCGTCAAACGCCGCCGCCGGAATGCCCTTCTTTTCGCAGCGAGTGCGCGATGCCTGGACTTCTTCAGCATTGAGCGTTGCAAGAATGCGGTCGGCCTCGCCCCTATGCGGGGTAATAACCGTAGGAAGCCCCGCGACGAAGCGCTCGCGCAGCGCGGAAGCGCCCTCGTCTGTCGCAAGCGCCGCAAGCCCACCGCCATCGACAAGCACGGGCGCCTGCGTGAGCCTAAGCACATCGAGCACCGTTGCCTTCGACGCATCGCTTACGGCAAAGCCGCTTCCTACGACAACGGCGCACGGGCGCCCCTCGCGCGCTGCATGACGATGCTCCACAAACGTGTCGACGGGTTGGCAGACGCACGACGGCTGCACCACGCGCAGCGCGGCGGCGGTCTCGAAGCTTGTGTAGGCGCGCACATAGCCTGCGCCCATGCGCGTCGCGGCCATTACGGCAAGCACACCCGCACCTGCATAAATCGGGTCACCCACGACGAGCTCACACAAACCGCGCGTGTACTTATTATCGTCAGGAAGAAGGCCCGGCAACAGGCGCGCGGCCTTTTTCAAAGTAATCGTCTTCATAATTGGGGTCTCCTTATTCGGACACCAGCTCGCCGGCACTCTTGGCCTCGGCGCTCGTTGCGGTTTGCTCGCCCAAATCGTCGAGCATGCCACGCATTTCCTTGAACTGCTGGGCAAGCTCAGCTTTCACGTCGCGGCGCTTTTCGCGTTCGGCTTGCGACGCCTTCGTGATGGCCACGGCGTTGGCCACCGCGACCGAATGGGTATAGGTAATTGACAGGGGCACATCAACAACGCCCTGCTCTTCGGCAATGCGGGCAGCAGCGCCATGCAACGCGATGGCGGGTTTGCCGTGGGAATCGCGCACGACCTCGACGTCGCGCATGCCTATGCCGCTTGCCAAAATGCCGGTACCGAGCGCTTTGCACACCGCTTCCTTCGCAGCGAATCGGGCGGCGTAATGCGTCGCCGGATTGCCCTTTTGGTTGCAATAGTCCTGCTCAGCATCGGTGAACACCTTGTGCGCAAACGACGGCGTGCGGTCCAAAATGCGCCGCATGCGTTCGATTTCGACGATATCTACACCCAAACCAACCGACACATCGCACCTTTCTCGCGAGTATTCGTACAACAAATAATTGTAGCCTCGCGTACGATGTCGAATGGGCACCCCGTCAAATTCCATAAAGGGCGTGAGTGCGGGACGCGGGCGCGAGCGGGACGGGGGAAGCCAAGCGTGGATGAGGAGGGGCGGAACACTGGAACTGCCTACCCATGACCGCCCGTCAATAAGGGAAGGGAGCCACTATAGCAGCGACCCCCTCGTGCGCTGGCTTAGCGTCCATTTCTTCTTGCGATTTCGTCGTATTGCGACTTCAACATAACTTGCCTAATTATTATGCGGCCTTCGGGGTCGTTGTCTTCGGGAAAATATGAGACAACCATCTCTGTTCCCGAGGATACATATTCGGGATAACCATCTCCGTCTTTTAATTCCGATAGGTTGACTTCGACTTCGCCCGAATCGGTGTCGATTATTGCAGAATCTCCCGATACGGAGGAAATCGTTCCAACCATACTGAGCATATAGCTGTTTGCCACTTCGCTGTTTCCAATGCTGTTATTCTGGCTATCAGTTTGTGGCTGAATCATCTTGTCGCTAATCTTCGTGTCGATTTCTTTTTCGGGGCTATAAACGCTTTTTTCGACATCTGACGAACATGACGGCATTAACGCCAAAATCATGGCAGCAGCCGCAATTACAATCCCGGCAAGGATCGTGTTGAGCTTCTTTACCATAGGTCTCTCCGAAATTCTCTCGATCAACGAAGGGCAGCGGCACAAATTATTCTACCGTGACGCTCTTCGCCAAATTGCGGGGCTGGTCGACGTCGCATCCGCGAGCGATGGCAATATCGCGGGCGAACAGCTGCAGCGGCACGCTCGCTGTAATGGCGCTGAAGCAATCGCGCACCTTCGGAATATATATCACGTGGTCGGCATGCTTCTTGATTTCCTCGTCGCCTTCGGTGGCAATCGCCACTACAAGGGCGCCGCGGGCCTTGCATTCCTGAATATTGGAAATCACCTTGTCGTACGTGGGGCTCTTCGTGGCAACCACGATCACAGGGAAGCCCTCGTCGAGCAGCGCGATGGGCCCGTGCTTCATTTCGCCGGCGGCATACGCCTCGGCATGCAGATAGGAAATTTCCTTGAGTTTCAGCGCGCCCTCGTAGCAAATGGTGGAGCCAATGCCACGGCCAATGAACAGGGCATTCTGCGCATCTTTGCATGCGAGCGCCGCTTCCTCGATAGCGCTCGTGTCGGCCAGGATTTGTTCAATGTGCTGTGCGGTATCGGCCATCTCGCGGAACAGCATGCGAATTTGAGCCGTCGTAAGACCGCCGCGCAGCTGGCCGAGCAGCATCGCGAGCAGCGTGAGCGCCGCCACCTGGCCCAAGAAGCTCTTCGTTGCCGCCACGGCGATTTCCTTGTTTGCCTTGATGTAAATTACGCCGTCGCTCTCGCGCGCCACAGGGCTGCCCACCACATTGGTGATGCCGAATACCTTCGCGCCCTTGATGCGTGCATCGCGAATGGCGGCCAGCGTATCTGCCGTCTCGCCCGATTGGGACACGGCGACCACAAGCGTTGAAGGCGTGATGATGGGGTTGCGATAGCGGAACTCGCTCGCCACCTCGACCTCGCAAGGAATACGGCTCCATGCCTCGATGAGGTTCTTCGCGATAAGGCCCGCATGGTAGCTCGTGCCACATGCGATGATATACACGCGGTCGATGGCTGCCAGTTCGTCGTAATTGAGCGACAACTCGTCGAACTGCAAATGGCCGTTCACCATGCGGCCGGCAAGCGTATCGCGAATCGTGCGCGGCTCCTCGTAGATTTCCTTCAACATAAAATCGGGGAAACCACCCTTTTCAGCTGCGGAAACATCCCAATCAACATGTGTAACGGATGGGTGGATTTCGCCACCTTCTTGGTCGAAATACTCAATCGTCGACTCGCCGTCCGTAAACGTGAGCTTCGCGAAGGTGTCGTCTTCGAGCACGACCACATCGCGCGTCTCGTCGATGAGCGCCACGATATCGCTCGCGACGAGCGCGCCGCTTTTGCCCTGGCCCACCACGATGGGCGAATCTTTGCGGGCGCACACGATGACGCCCGGCTCGGCATCGCACACAACCGCGATGCCGTACGCGCCGGCCAAGCGATAGGTCGCCTGACGCACAGCGTCGAGCAAATCGCCGTCGTATGCTTCTTCAACCAAATGAGCAATGACTTCGGTATCGGTCTCGCTCGAGAACACATGTCCGCGACCGATGAGTTCTTCTTTGAGCGTGGCGTAGTTCTCAATGATGCCGTTATGAACCACGGCGATATCGTTCGCACAGGCCGTATGCGGGTGCGCGTTATTCTCGCTCGGTTTACCATGGGTCGCCCAACGTGTATGGCCAATGCCGCACGTGCCATCGATATCCATGCTCTCAACCATGGCCTCAAGGCCGGCGACCTTGCCAACCTTGTGCTTCACGTTGAGGCCCAGCGGCGTTTGCACGGCGATGCCCGCCGAATCGTAGCCGCGGTATTCCATGCGCTTCAGGCCGCGAATCAAAACGTCCTTCGCCTGCAAGCTTCCGGTGTATCCAATGATGCCGCACATAGGGAAATTCCTTTCCTTATTGGGAATGTGAGCCTGACACAACGCTTCATTGTAATGTCGGGGAAGCCACGGAAAGGAAGGTCGTCACAGGTTGTTTACACGCTAGACAGGCAAGCGGCGCCAAAGAGAAAGCGAGCGGCGCATCGCGCCACCCAGCCATCGCGCTACCCAAGCATCTCGACATCGGGGTCGGTTTGTGCAATGGCATGCAGCTCGTCGATATAATGCAGCAGAAGTTCGCTCGGGCGGCGTTCGCGATGCATGATGTAGCCCACGCGCATGCGCTCGTCGGCATCGAGGGGAACGCTTGCGATGCCGTGCGACATTTCGCTCGAAAGCACGCCCGTGGAAAGCGTGTAGCCGTTATGGCTCACAAGCAAATTCGAAAGCGTGCCGCGATCGGAGCAGCGAATATTGCGCGCGCTCGGCAGCCACGCGAGCGGCTCTTCGGCATAATAAAACGAGTTCACCGTACCCTGCTCGAATGAATAGCGAGGATAGGCCGCCAGCTCTTCGGGCGAGATGATCTCGCGTTTCGCGAGCGGATGGTTCTCGCCCACAAACACATGCGCAGAAGCCTCGAACAGGGGGTGGAACTGCACGTCGGCTTCTTCAAAAGCGCGCTCGAGCACGCGCCTGTTGAAATCGTCGGTATACAGCACGCCTATTTCACTGCGAAAGCTGCGCACGTCTTCGATGATTTCTGCCGTGGTGCTCTCGCGCAGCACCAGGTCGTACTCATCGCCCGTGCAGGTTTCGGCCACATTTACGAACGCCTGCACGCTGAAGGCGTAATGCTGCGTGGAAACAGCCAGGCGCACATGGCTCGAGCCGTGCTCGGCATAGCGGCGCTCGAGCATGTCGGCCTGCTCGATTACCTGGCGCGCATAGCCCAAAAGCTCGGTGCCGTCGTTGGTCAGCGCCACGCCGCGATTGCTGCGCGTGAAAATAGTGACGCCCAGCTCCTGCTCGAGGTCTTTGATGGCCGTGGACAAGTTCGACTGCGTCGCGAACAGCTCGCGCGCGGCGGCATTGATGGAGCCGTATTCCGCGACGGCGATAAGGTAGCGAAGTTGTTGCAGTGTGGCCATAGGGTTTTTCCTTTACGAATTCGGCTTTATGCCGGCAAATGCGTCGAACCGAATTCTACCGCGCCGCGCGCTATAAAACGGAAACTCCAACTCCCACCAGTCCAGGACCGGTATGCACCACGAGCGCGGGCGAGATTTGGCAGAAAATCACGTCAATCGCCTGAGGGAATTCGGCCTTCAAATCGTCGACAATGACGCGCGCTTCGGCCTCGGCGTCGCCGTGAGCCACGGCGAAACGAACCGAGCGGCCCTCCTCGAGAGCGGCGGCGGCAACCTTCTTCGCAAGCGAAACGGTCTTCTTCAGCGAGCCCTTGCGGCCGTGGCTTTTCGCGCACACCACGTATTTGCCCTCTTCATTGCACTTGATGGTAGGACGAATATCGAGCTTCGAGCCAATCGCGTACGTCGCGGCGCCAATGCGGCCGCCCTTATAGAGATACTCGAGCGTGTTCACGCAGAAAAAGCCCTCGGAGCGCTCGGCGGTACCCTCGGCGCGGGCGACAACCTGTGAGAACGGCATGCCCGAGCCAACGAGCTCGCACACGAGCACTGCGGTAAGGCCCGCAGCGATGCCGATGCTCTTCGTGTCAATCACAGCGCACTGCAAATCGGCACGGCCGGATGCGATGCTGCGCACCAAGTCGTAGGTACCCGAAAGCCCCGAGGAAATCGTGACGGCAATCACATGGGTGTAGCCCTCAGCGGCAATTTGATCGAACAGGGCCATGATATCGGCAGGCGCCGGCGTCGAGGTTTTAGGAATTTCGGTTTCGAAGCGACGGTAGACTTCTTCGGGCTGAATAGTCACGCGATCGAGAAAGTCGCCATCGGAATAGTTCACATGAAGGGGCGCGATGAACACGCCGTACTTTTCGACAACCTCGGGCGGCACATCGGTCGCGGAATCGACCAGCACGGCGATACGCTGATTTTCCGCGTCGCCTTCGCCTGCCGCGGCGGCCACGGTGGCGGCAACCGTCTCGGCTGCGTCAGACGCCGTAGCCACAGCAGTTGCGGCCACTTCCGCCGCCTCGCCAAAAACCGCGGCTGCGTCGGCGGCAACGGCGTCGCCGAGGTCGCGAACTTTTTCAATCCCCTGTTTTATGGCGCCATTAATGCCGTTGTTGCCGATCATGGAGCCTTCCCTTCTTCACCCAACAACGCTTGCGCGATGCCGGCGTTCGATGCATCTCGTTTTGAAAACCAGCTTATGTGCGCAGCAAAACCGTGTCAAGCAATATGGAGTTTGATTGGACACTTCGCAACGGCAACGTTTCTGGTGCCCGCACGGGAGCATGCGACGTGCTACGCTTGCGTTCATGACACGCAAAGCAAAACATATCCAAGCACTCAGCGAGGCGGAATACGTCGAGCTTATTCGCGAGCTACGCCTGCCGCGCTATACCGATATTCCCGCAATCGACTTGTATATGGACCAGCTGCTCACCTATATAGATGCGCAACTGCGCCCGCTCGTGGCGCCCGACGAAAAGTTGCTCACAGCTTCCATGGTGAACAACTATGTGAAACAAGGCATTATCCCCGCGCCGAAGGCCAAGCGCTACACCGCAAACCACGTTGCCATGCTTACCGTGATTTGCCTGATGAAGCGCACATTCTCGATGGACGGCATCCATTCGCTGCTGCGAGTTTCGGCAGCGACCCACGGCATCGACCACGCATACAACTTCTTCTGCGAGGCGGTAGAGGAAAGCCTTCGCCAGCTCTTCTGCGGCGAAATTGCCCACACGAGCCTTGGGTCGTGCGACATTCGCAAACCAGACGGCCCCGCATTCGCCCTCCAGGTAAGCAACGCCGCCGACCTTTCCCCTGAGCGTCGACTCGCGCTTTCGGCGGCAACGAGCGTCGCGAATAAAATCTATGTCGAGAAGTGCTTTGAGCTGGGTATTCTCGATGGAGCACGCAATGCGCAGCTGCGAAAGGCAGAAAACTAATGGCCAAAACGAACGAACACGATGCCCTCGTCGGGCCCGAACAGGAATCGACCGAAAGCGACCCAACAACGAAGGCCCAGAACGAAACAGCCGAAACCGCAGGCGCCACAGCCAACGCAACCCCTGCCGAGGCGACCCCGGCTCAAGAAACTAAGGCTGCAGCCGAAGGGGTCGCCAAACTCCACGCCCCTCGCCTCGATGGAGCCGACATAGCCGCTGCCGCAAACCAAGCCGCCGCAAAAGCGTGAGAGAAACATCGAGCGCACATTCTTAACCGCATTGCCGAAAAAGAAATCGCACGCGACATCGTAACGCTCGCCGGCATGACGGAAATCTACTGCGCCGACCACCACGCCGCCGCCGACCGCACGCCATACGAAAGCGAAGCCACCGCCGTGGGCATGTATCCCCAGCACAAGATTCCGCGCCTTTGCCCCGAATGCGCCGCACATTTGCGCTACGGCGAAGTTCGCCGAGCACTGTGCCGACGCGAGCCGCGCCCCGCATGCAAAACATGCAAGAGCCATTGCTACACACCCACCGAATCGGCATGGCAACGCCGCGCCATGGCCTATGCGGGCCCCAGGGCAATGTTCCGCGGGCACGCGATTGAAGCAATTCGCCACCTCATCCATACGAGGAAGAGCTAGAGGGGGTCACCTGCGCCGGCAAAACGCACAACGACGCGCAGCTCCCCCCGACCAACTTCGCATCGTCGACAGACGCCCGAAACAACGCGTCGCCTTGAGGTGTTCCTCCCTGGCGGCGTTTCCATCTGCAGAAAAAAGGTTCCATTCCCCAACTTTCTCGCCCTTTGCGCTTTATCATAGATGCGTGAAGGAAACCAGCAACGCCGCCCGTAGGCGCGCGCGGGGAAACGAGGGCACCATGATCAATCAACGCATGTACGAGTTGGGCAGCGAACCGTCGGCGATTCGCGAGCTGTTCGCATACGGCCAAGCACGCAAGGCCGAAATCGGCGAGGATAACGTCTTCGACTTCAGCATCGGCAACCCCAGCGTTCCGGCACCCGAAGCGGTTAAGCGAGCAATTCTCGATGTGATGGAGCAGCCCCCCACCCAAGTGCACGGCTACACCCCCAGCCAGGGCGCACCGAGCGTTCGCGCCGCCGTGGCCGCATCGCTCAACCGCCGTTTCGATACGTCGTACGAAGGTGCGAACATCTACATGACCTGCGGCGCCGCCGCATCGCTTTCCATCTGCTTCAACGCCGTTGGAAACCCAGGCGACGAGTTCATCGTGATTTCGCCCTATTTTCCCGAATACAAGGTTTGGATTGAGAACGCCGGCTGCAACTGCATTGAGGTGCCCGCTCGCCGCGACGATTTCCAAATGAACATCGAAGCCATCGAAGACGCCATTACGCCGAAAACCAAGGCCATCGTGATTAATTCGCCCAACAACCCAGTTGGCTCGGTGTACCCCGAATGCGACTTGATCGAACTCGCCAACGCGCTGCGCCGCAAGCAGGACGAATTCGGCATCACCATTTACATCATCGCCGATGAGCCGTATCGCGAAATCGTCTACAGCAACGTGCGCGTGCCGTTCGTTCCGCCTATCTACGAGAACACGCTCGTGTGCTACTCGTATTCCAAATCGCTCAGCCTGCCAGGCGAGCGCATTGGCTACATTCTGGTTCCCAACACCATGCCCGACTGGGAGCGCACCTTCAACGCCGTGTGCGGCGCGGGCCGCGCGCTTGGCTTCGTGTGCGCCCCGTCGCTTCTGCAGTACGTCATCGAGCGCTGCGTCGACGAGCCGAGCGATGTTGAGGCCTATGCGAAGAACCGCGAAGCCCTGTATGGCGGCCTTACGAAACTCGGCTACGAGTGCATTGCGCCCCAAGGCGCATTCTACTTGTGGGTTCGCGCGCTCGAACCCGACGCTCAGGCTTTCGCCGAGGCCGCGAAGGCACATGAGCTGCTGCTCGTTCCCAGCAACAGCTTCGGCGTCGAGGGCTGGCTGCGCGTAAGCTACTGCGTCGCCCACGAGACCATCGTGAATTCGATGCCTGCATTTGCCGAACTCATGCGCGAGTATCAAACGAGATAGCGCATCTTAGACAACGCGTTTTTTGACGCAAAAGCACGAAGGCTCGCCTATCGCAGGCGAGCCTTCGTTGCATAGAGGCGTCGAAACCGCGCGGGCAAATCGGGCTGAGCATTTCGCGTGTCGCGCCCGCATGGGCTGCGGACTTACGCAGGCTCAGCACATACGTGCAGGCAACAACGTTAGGCCGCTGCCGCGCGAACGCCACGCCATTCGGCCCTATCACTTCTGGAATTTCTTGGCCTCTTCGGCTTCGACGCCCTCCATCGAGGCGCCATATTTCGCGGTTTTCGGATCTTTGCCGCCATCTTTAAGCAGCTCATCGACGCTTTCCGCACGCAGCGCCTCGCGGCGCGCATCGTGTTTTTCCTGATAGCGGCCCGCCGCAACAGCATCGAGCTTCACATTGCGGAAGTACACGATCCAGTTCGCCGCGATGGCAATCATGTTCAGGAAATAGACCGCCAGCACCCAGTTGATTTGGCCCGATACGAACTTCGCCGCAATACCGGCAACGTATCCCAACGTGATAAGCAAAATGAACTGCCAGCTTGTGCCCGCAGCCGTGCGCGCCTTCGCCGCCTTATACGCATTCATCGGCCACGACAAGCCAAAACAAACCAGCATGACCGCTTCAAGAAATTCCGCCATTGCACCCTCGATTTCTCGGATTTCAAACCCTTTGAGAATAGTTCGCGCGCATCATAGCGTCTAATATATGAATTGGTTATTTATCATCACTTTGACGTTATAATTCAAGAAAACGAGGGGAGCGCCATGGAGCTTTTGCAGTTGAGATATTTTCTGGAAGTTGCGGAAAGCGAGCACGTCACGCACAGCGCCCAGAAACTTCGCGTATCGCAGCCCTCGCTCACCCAAGCGATTAGCCGCCTCGAGCGAGAACTGGGCGTGCAGCTTTTCGAGCCAGAAGGGCGCGGCATTCGCCTTACTGAAGCAGGGCGCTTCTACAGCAAACGCATCGCGAAAGCGGTGGGAGAAATCGACTCGGCGACCAGCGAGCTTGCGCGGTTCGACGAAGAGCGCAGCTCGATCGTGCGCATCAACGTTGTTTCGGCCTCGAACATCGTCGTTGACGCCGTCGCGGAATGGCGCACTCAACACCCCGCGGCAAAGTTTCAGATTGTGAGCAGCGAAACCGCCAGCAAAATTGAACCGTGCGACATCGAAGTGCGCATGCAAACGGGGAAAACGCCAGAAGCGAAGGGCGCGCGCCTATTCAAGGAACGCATCATGCTCGCCGTGCCCACAACAAACGGCGACGAAACCGAGGAGCCCGACGCAGGTTTTCGCGACAATCCAGGAAAAGGTGAAAGACCTGGAGGCGAAGAGCGCGACATCGCAGCGAGCGACGCCTTGGCCAACGGGCGCGGCGAAGCGATTTCGCTGGCCCAGGTGCAAAACAGCGGCTTCATCATGCTCGCAGGCTCGCGCAACATCAGCAACCTCTGCCTGTCGCAATGCGCCAAACTGGGGTTTCGCCCCACAATCGCCTTCGAGAGCGATAACCCATCGGTCGTGCGCAAGATGATCGGCCTTGGCCTCGGCGTTGGCTTTTGGCCCGAACACAGCTGGGGCGAGCTTGGCGCCGGCGCGCGCCTTGCTCCCATTCTTGAGCCGGGATTCGTACGCACCATCGAAGTCGCGCGAACGCGCCACGGCGGCTCGAACGAGCAGGCCGATGGGTTCTATTCGTTCCTGCTTCAGCGATTCGAAGCCCGCTGGAATATCTAGCGGTTCCCCACGTCAACCATGGTAGACTTTTGCGTACATGTGCGAGAGAAAGGGATTCCATGGCCGCGCAATGCAATTTAATCATCGATTCATGCTGCGATTTGCCGCTGAGTATGCTGCAAATCGAAGGCGTCGATACGCTGAACTTCAATTACGTCATGAGCGATGGCGACCACGAGGACGATTTCTATCAATCCATCACGCCGCACGAGTTCTACGAGAAGATTCGCAATGGCGAAACGCCGAGCACCTCGCAGGCTTCGTCGGCGGCAATCGAAGCGGCATGGCGCCGCGCTGCCGAAAACGGCATTCCCACGGTATACCTATGTTTCTCGAGCGGCCTTTCGTCGAACTACTCAACTGCGGCGGCGTTGCTTGCCCAGATGAAAGAGGAATTCCCCGATGCTCCGCTCTATTTGGTCGACCTTATGATCGGCTCTACGCCCGAGGGCTTGCTCGTTCTTGAGGCGTTGCGTCAGCGCGATTCGGGGCTTTCCGCAGAAGAGCTGGTCGAGTGGGCCGAACAGGCGCGCTACTTCGTGCAAACCGCTTTCATGGTTGACGATCTTGATGCGCTGCACCGCGGCGGACGCATTCCCGCATCGGTTGCCGCAGCAGGCTCGGCACTCAATGTGAAACCCCTGCTCACCTTCGATACGTCGGGGCACTTGGCACTCACGGGCGCCGCGCGTGGGCGCAAGAAGGGCCTGAAGCAAATGGCCGATTTCTTCGCAAAAGAGCATGACACGCAAGGTGGTTCGCCCGTAGTGCTCATCGGCAACGCCGACTGCCCGAAAGACGCCGAAGCGCTGCGAGACCTTTTGGCCAAACAAGACGAGAGCATCACCGTGGTACAGCACAACATTGGTGCCACCATCGGCAGCCATGTTGGGCCCGGCATGGTGTCGATTTCGTTCTGGGGCGGCGACCGCCGTGAAAACATGTCCGTCGCCGACCGCATCGCCGCGAAGATCAAGCGCGGCTAGCAAGTCGAACGGACGGTTCGGGGCCTCAGGGCATCAAGGTGCTCTGAGGCCCCGACTCACTACCGTCATCTCGCCGACCTCGGAGCCCCCTTTTTCGCAATTGCCTGTCGCGGCCAATCGTAGCAGACTCGTATTGCATGCATATAAACAGGCCTTCTACACTCCTTCCTTCCTTCCTTCCCTCTCTCTTCTCGCACCTTGTCTCTCTTCCTCATCCCCACAAGTGCCCGTCGGCGCGAAGGCCCGCGCTCGAATATCCCGTCCCTGCAAACCCATCTCTTATGTTTGTCGCGGTTCCGTGGCGCCGAGGTAACGTTTCGATTCAGATTCTTCCCATTGTGCGAACGCGCGATATGTTCGACTCGCACCAAACGCATTTACCGCAAGCCAATCGAGCGCTTGCTTTTATTTGATAGGAGGCAACCATGGACAGACGCGCATACAACCAAGAAAACCGCAGCCAGCGCGCCGATTCGGCGGCAAAAACCGTCGTTATCTCGCCCAAGGCTGAAGCCGAAACCCCCAACCCAACCGGAATCAAGGGCCTTTTTGAGGGGCTTTCGGTTTCACAGGTCACCGCCGGTGCGTTGGCCGCGGTGACCTCGATGCTGCTTTCTGCGCAAATTGGCATTGCCGGCTCGGTTATCGGCGTCGCCGTAGGCTCGGTCGTGTCGACCGTTTCATCGCAGCTTTACAAAAAATTCCTGGCAGGGTCAGCCGAAAAACTTCGCGGCTTTGCCTCGAGCGACAATGCAGAAGGAAATGCGGCGACTAACGCCGCTGCCGCCCAAAGCGCAACCCAAAGCTTCGCACACGCGCAAACCACCGTTATGCCCATCACACGCGCACCATTCGAGAGCGCCGAAACCAGCACGCTGCCTTCGGTGGGCACAGCGACGCGCGCATTCAACGAAGCGGCGGTCCCGTCGGCCAATTCCGCCGAAACGAGCGTTCTATCCGCGGGCCAAATCGTTGGAGCCGATGCGCACGACATGCGCGGCAGCCAAGCCGCTCAAGGCGCCCAATCGAATACGCCGCGCATCAATAGCGCAGCCGGCCATACGGGCAATGCGAGCCACGCAACGGGCGTCGTCGAGATTGAGGCCCAAAAACAAAAGACCATGCAGCGCCGCGTGCTCGCGGTTTCAGTCGCCTCGTCCCTTGCGGCAATCCTGCTGTTCGCGGGCCTCGTGCTTATGTTTACCGGTGGCGAAGGCATCGGTACAAAAGTAGCCCCGTTCACCGGCGAAGTCGTAACGAGCCAGCTTGCAGACGAAAACAGCGTTGCGACCAGCAATGACACCGAAAAAGCCCATGACGCCAAGAAGGCCGAGACAACAGCTCAAGACGAAAACGAGAAGAACAGCACTCCGCAATCCCCTCAACAAAATTCGACGCAGAGCGCTTCCAACTCTTCATCCACAACCGAGTCGGGCACAAACTCCAGCAACACGAATTCGGGATCGGAGAACTCGAGCTCCGCAAGCGGCAACAACAGCTCATCCTCAAGCGGCTCAGGCTCCGGCCAAACTTCCAGCAATAATACGAATTCAAATTCCAACAACGCAAACAGCTCTGGCTCTAGCTCAACGAATTCGGGCGGAAATGCCACAAATTCAGGGTCAACGGGATCAGAATCGAGCGCATCGTCGCAAACGGGGTCGGGCAAGTAACCCACGGCGAAATATTTCGCTCGGCAAGAAAAGCCGCGAGGCGGCAACACACGCACAAGTGAAAACGAATTCAGCCCCACAGCCAACTCCAAGAAAGCGCATGCATACATACAAAAGCGGGCCTGCATCGTTCTGCAGGCCCGTCGCCGTTCAGGGCAATTATGTTTGTCATTTGGCTCATCGCCCTGCGCGTTCGTTAGTCGACGCTCTTCAAGCTTTCAACCATATCGATTTTCTTGAGCTTGAATTTCATCGCCAAAGTCACGATAAGCGAGAACAGCATGGTGAGCGCAAACGCGATAACGAAGCTCAAAGCATGAATTTCGCGGCCGAACATCACTTGATCGACCTCGGCGGTGATTACAACATAGCCTTCCATAGCTATGCCAAGGAACAAACCAACGAATGCGCCAATCAGCGAAAGCAGCATGGTTTCACGATAAATATACGCGTTCACCTCATGCGGCGTGAAACCAAGCACCTTCAGCGTGGCAATCTCGCGCACACGCTCGGTGATGTTGATGTTCGTGAGGTTGTACAGCACCACGAACGCGAGCAGGGCCGCAGCAACCACGAGCACCACCACGACCGAATCGACGCTCTTCAGCATGCTGCGATAGCTGTTGATGGTTTCGTCATTATACGTCACGGTTTTCACACCATCCATCGCGAGCACATCGTCGCTGAACACTTCCCGCACGTCATCGCCCTCGGCAACGTTCGCGAGCAACGTCGCATACGAAGGCGCTTCACCCATAGTTGATTCATACAGCGCAGGCGACATGAGCACGTATTGCGCCACGTAGTTCTCCATAATGCCCGACACGCGCACCTCGCGACCTTCGCCCGTCGCGTTGCCAATGGCGTCTTCGTCGTAAATTGCGATGGAATCGCCCACCGAAACGCCCAGCTTCGTCGCGAGCTTCTCGCTTATGAGCACGCCTTCGTCGTCAATCGCGAGGGGCTTGTGGCCCACGCGCGTGCGCAGCGTGTTGAAGTTGCCGAATTCCTGCGTATCTTGCGGCACGTTCAACTCGACGCGTTGGTCGATATCATCCGACGCGCCCGGAGTGCGTACAATTTTATTCTCGGTAAGCACCCATGCCTTCGGACCTTCGGAGTCGGCCTCGACGCGTTTTGCCACGGCATTCTTTTCGGCATCGGCAACATCGGGGTCCATGCGCACGATGGCGTTGTAGTGGTACAGCTCGCCATACTGCTTGTCGATGATGTCGTTGATGGCGTTTTGCAAACCAAGACCGGTGAGCAAAAGCCCTGTGCAGCCTGCAATGCCGATGATCGCCATGAAGAAACGACGCTTATAGCGGAAGAGGTTGCGCGCAGTAACCTTCCAGCTGAACGACATGCGGCTCCACAGCGGACGAATGCGTTCGAGCAGAATGCGCTTGCCGGCCTTCGGCGCGCGCGGCAGCATAAGAGCCGCCGGCTTTTCACGCAGGGTGGCCATCGCGGCGAACAGCGTTGCCGCAACCGTGATGCCCACAGAAAGGCCCGCCGCCAGCAAGAACAACGCGGGGTCGATTGGCGTAGGCCTGCACGGCACAACATAAATAATCGCGTACGCATTCATGATGAACCACGGCAAAAACTGCGACAGCAGCACAATGCCCACGATTGAGCCCACGCCGCTGGCAACCATGGCATACACCAAATACTTCGAGGCGATGCGCCCATTGGAATAGCCAAGCGCCTTAAACGTGCCAATGAGCACGCGCTCTTCATCGACCATGCGCGTCATAGTCGTAAGCGAAACCAAGGCGGCCACAAGGAAGAACAGCAGTGGGAACACCTGGGCAATTTGGTCAATGCGCCCCGCGTCGGAGCGGAAGCTTTCGGCGCCGATGTTCTTCTTCAAATCGAGCGCATACACGTCGGCATCCATAGTGGCAATGTCGTCCACCTCGGCTTGGGCATCGGCGAGCTGCGCTTCGGCGTCGGCGAATTCGGCCTCGGCCTGGGCGCGCTTATCAGCAAGTTCGGCCGCGCCGTTTTCCCACTGCGACAAACCGTCGGCATATTCGGCCTGGCCGCTTTCGAGCTGAGCGCGGCCCTCATCGAGCTGGGCCTGGCCTTGGGCAAGCTGCGCCGCAGCGGCATCAAGCGAGGCCTGACCGCTCGCGAAGCCCTGGTTGGCCGCAGCCTTCTGGGCAGCAAGCTCCTGCTCGCCCGCCGCAAGCTGCTCAGGCACGCCCGCGGTTTCCGTATCGATTTGAGCGATGCCCGCCTGAAGCTGAGCGATGCCCTCATCGATTTCAGTTTTCTGGGATTCAAGCTGCGCTTGCTGTTGCTGGAGCTGTGGCAAGGACGTCTGGGCTTGGGCAAGCTGCTGCTCGAGAGCTGTCTTTTGCGCCTCGAGCTGCGCTTTCTTCTCCTCATAAGCAGGGTCGGCCGAATCGAGCGCGTCGATTTTCATCTGTACGCCCGCAATCGCCATCGGCAGTCCATCGATCGCCTGCTGCGCCTGATTGATGCCGGCCGCGACCTGCGCAAGGCCACCATTCACCTGGTCAAGGCCCTTTTGCGCTTCGTCGAGCTTATTGTTCAGCATTTCGCGCGTCTGCATGGCGGTGTGGTATTTCGCCCACCCTTCGTCAATCGACGCCTGAGCCTGAGCCAATGCCGCTTGCGCCTGCGAACGCTGGTCGGCGAGTTCAGCCACACCCGACTCATACTGGGCGCGACCGCTTGCCAACTGCGATTCGCTTTGAGCAATGGTCGCCTTCGCCGATTCGAGCTCGGCGGCCGCAGAATCGAGCTGCGCCTTAGAATCGTCGAGCGTCGCCTGGCCATCGTCGAGCTGCGCGAGCGCGTCGGCCTTCTTCTGCTCGTATTCCGCACGCTTTTCATCAAGCGTGGCCTGAGCGTCTGCCTGCAGGCTCTCGATGCGCGACGCCTTCAAATCGTCGGCAATCGCGTCGATGCGATTGGCCACTTCGTCGACTTTCGCCTGATAGGCACCGCTTGCCCACAGCAAGTCGCGCGCACCATCGACCGCGATGAACGCTTCGGTAATGGGGTAATCGTCAGCGAAGGCCGAATCGGGAACGAACACGAAGCTCGTAAGACGGCCGCTTCCAAGCGACGTCGAACCCACATTGGTCGAGCACGTGTAATACGATGAATTCACGAAGCCGACCACCGTAAACTCGCGCTCGGCGAAGCTGTCGTCCAAATCTTGCGTGCCCTCGATAAGGCGCACCTTGTCGCCGATATGCACATCGGTCTGCCACACCGTGTCAGACGAAAGCAGGCACTCGTCGCTTTTCGTGGGCCAGGTGCCGCTCTTCAAGACAGGCCTGTTCAAATACGAATCGTCGCTCGATTGCACGGTAAAGCCATCGTCGCACGTGCTCGCCTGGGCAGCGTCAACATCAAGCGACTGGAAGCACAGCGTATATTGCACGCCGTCCAATTCTGAAATGGCGTCGGCTTCGCGAGCGGGCATAACAGCCGAAACGCCCTCCACATCGCGCAACGCGTCGATTTGCGCCTCATCGAATCCAACCGTCGAAACCACGCGCACGTCGGCCAAACTCGTGCCATCATAGTATTCGTCGCCCGCAAGGCGCATGTCGGGCCCCGTCATGCGCAGGCCGGCATAAAAGCCCGCACCAAGTGCAGCAATAATCGCAATCGCCAAAAAGCGACCCCACGAATGGGTGATAGAACGCCGTAGGTCTTTTCCGAATGCGCTCGCCATGCTTACCACTCAACCGTTTCGGCGGCTTGCGGATGGGCATTGAGCTCCATACGCTCGACTTTTCCTTCTTTCACATGAATCACGCGGTCGGCAATAGCGCAGAACGCAGAATTATGCGTAATGAGCACCACCGTGCGCCCCGTTTCACGACACGTATCTTGCAACAGCTTCAAAATAGCCTTGCCCGTTTTGTAATCGAGTGCGCCCGTGGGCTCGTCGCACAGCAAGAGCTTCGGGTTTTTCGCGATGGCACGGGCGATAGCCACACGCTGCTGCTCGCCGCCGGAAAGCTGCGCGGGGAAGTTGTCCATGCGATGCGCGAGCCCCACCTGGGTCAACACGTCGGCAGGCGGAAGAGGATTGCGACAAATTTGGCTCGCAAGCTCCACATTTTCGAGCGCGGTAAGATTTTGCACCAAGTTATAGAATTGGAACACAAAGCCAATATCGTAACGACGGTAATCGGTGAGCTGCTTTTCATCAAACCGATCGACGCGGGCGCCATCGAGTGTAATAGAGCCCGATGTACATGAATCCATGCCGCCCATCATGTTGAGCAACGTTGTTTTGCCCGAACCCGAGGGGCCGACGACCACCACGAGTTCGCCTTGCTCGATTTCGAAAGACATGCCATCGACGGCAGCCACCTGCACTTCGCCCATGGTATAAATCTTGCGCACATCTTTAAATTCGACGAATGCCATAGCGACCCCTTTTGCGGCGCAGTTTCCAGAATAATCCCTCATACTGAGTATATTGAAAGCGCCGCGGAAACCAGCGATGATTTTATGCCAGCGGCCCCACAACAAGCTTGGTTATCCCCCGAGAAGAGCACGGCTGTTAGCCGCCACTTTCTCCTTCAGCGAATCGAGGCGGCACCTGCGCAGCTCTGCCATATGCTCGAGGGACGCTTCCAGCAGCGCGCGCACTTCTCGAGCGTTGAATTCCGCGCCCGCGGCGGGCGGCAGGTCGCTTTCAAGCAGCAATTTTTCTTCAGGGATTTGCTGCACATACGCGCGGCCGCGCTTGGTGGAAAGCATGCGAGGATTGATGGAAAAATAGCAGCCGCATTCGATGGCGCGTGCAAGCTCGACACCTGAACCAGAGAACCAGTGGAAAATCACCGCGGTACCCTGCGGGTTTTGAGGGCCCTGCGGCACACCAGGAGCCACGAGCCCCACGCTTTCCATAAGATCAAGCGCCACGCCCACGCTTTTCGCGGCATGCACCGAGAGCACTTTGCCCCTCGACGCCGCGGCAATGCGCGCGAACACCGTGCGCTGCAGTTGGGCGCTTTCGGCACGACGGGGCGCAAAATCAAGACCGATTTCGCCAATAAAGCGCGTTTCGGCAGCGTAGGCAACGAGCTTATCAACCGCATCGGCGCCGCACGAACCGTCGGAAAGCCACCACGGGTGCAAGCCTACACCGAGTTTGAAGTTGGAATTTCGATTGAGCTCATCGGCCAAGGCCAATGACGCAAGGCGATATTCATCAGGGGTCACCGTAGCGCACATGCCGCCTATTCCCTCTTGGCGCATCGCGATGGCCGCCGCTCGAGTATCGGGAGAAAAAGCCAGGTGACAATGCATGTCATACAAATCAAAGACCGTCATAGCGTCCCCCTCTTTTTATGCACGCGCCCCCACGTTTTTCCAATAAGGTTATACCACTCAAAAGACAAAGGACGCAAACAACCCAGACGCAACGGCGCGAAAGATTTTCGAATAGAGCCTATATTCCCAGTTAGTCGGCGAATTCCCCCACGTGTGCGATGGCGCGAAGCGTTTCAGCCGCGATCATTTGACCCATCATGGGAGGCATATACGATGCCGTGCCCAAGTTCGATCGCTCACTGCGAGGAGCGCCTTCACGCACCGGCACGGGCACAGGCTGCTCGCAAGAATACACGACGCGCAGATGCTTGATACCGCGCTTGCGGCATTCCTTGCGCATGATGCGCGAAATGGGGTCGTTCACGGTTTCGTACAAATCAGACGCACGCAAATATTCAGGCTGCAGCTTATTGGCGGCACCCATGGCGCTTATCAAGCGCAAGCCGTGCTTTTGCGCGAATTCCGCAATAAAAATTTTCGTCGAAATAGTGTCGATGCAGTCAAGAACGAAATCGATACGGCCGTCACACTCTTCGAGGCACTCGGCATACAGCTCGTCGAAAGTCTCGGCGAGCACGAACGAATGCTTGGTAACGACGTGCACGTTCGGGTTAATATCCAGGCACATTTCGCGCATCACGTCGATTTTTCGACGACCCATCGTGCTCTGAAACGCGATAACCTGGCGATTCACATTGCTCGGCGACACCACATCGCGATCGATGAGCACCAAACGACCCACGCCGCCGCGCACAAGCGCCTCAACGCAGCTCGAGCCCACGCCGCCCAAGCCCAGCACCATGACCGTCGCGTTCGCCAGGCGCTCCATGCCATCATCGCCCATAATTCGGCGCAGGCGAGAGTCGGCCGCATCGTCACCTGGAGCGGGCTCGGGAGCAGGGCCAGCGATGCCATTCGGATAGGCGTACGTATCTTCGGAAGCGTTCATATAAGTTGATCTTTCTGTGCATGCCATATCGCGAAAATGAATCGACGATTCTTCAAACCTGGCCATTGTAAACCCCGAAACCTGCTAAATGCTCGTAGCGTTTAGCAGGTTCATCTTCGCGTAACCGGCAATACCTGCTAAACGCTACGAGCATTTAGCAGGTCGTGATTTTGGCTTGGGCGTGAATACGGAGGCGCGGCGCAAGCCCACCTGCAAAAGAAGACTACAATGCTGGAATATTTACCACACGAGAAACCGGGACCGAAAGAGCGCCCGGAAACCGCAGCCGACGCGCTCCAAGAACGCGCTCGCAGCTGCACCACCGAAAACAAGGAGTCATCATGAGCACCACCCTGCCCCAGACCAATGATTTTGGCGGCACGCCCCTTGTCTCACTTCAAACCATCGCTAAAGCGATTCGCGCCAACGGCACCGAGTGCGAAATCGTGGGCGATGCGTCCACCGAAATTCGCGGCGTCACGATCGATTCGCGCAAGGCCGCCGCAACATGCCTGTTCATCTGCAAAGGCGCGGGCTTCAAGCCAACATTTCTCGAAAGCGCCATCGCAAGCGGCGCCGTCGCCTACCTGTGCCAGGGCAAACTCGACGAGCAGGGCAAACTAACCGCGCCCGCCGACTTAGCCGCCGCAGCCGCAGGCACCCCCGCAATCGTGGCCGCCGACGTGCGCCGCGCCATGGCTACGGCATCGAAGGTCGCCTATGGCGACCCGAGCGCCGCACTGAACATCGTGGGCATCACGGGCACCAAAGGCAAAACCACAACCTCGTACATGCTGCACGCCATTATGGACGCCGCTCAGGTGAGCACTTCGATTCTTGGCTCCATCGAAACCGACGATGGCATTGAGGAATTCGAGAGCTGCAACACGACGCCCGAATCGCCCGATTTGTGGCGCCACCTTTCCAATACCGTGGCTTCGGGCCGCGCCCATATGGTCATGGAGGTTTCCAGTCAAGCGCTCAAATACGACCGCGTGCTGGGGCTCACCCTGAACATCGCCTGTTTCCTCAACATCGGCCGCGACCATATTTCGCCCGCCGAGCACCCCACGTTCGAAGATTATTTCGAAAGCAAACTCCGCATTTTCGACCAGTGCAAATGCGCCGTGGTAAACCTTGGCACCGAACATGTTGACGAGGTCATGGCAGCCGCGAAAGCCGCCCCGCAGCTGTTCACCGTCGGCGTCGACTGCAAAAACGCCGATTTGGTCGCCAGCAACGCACGCACGGTCAAAGGCGGCATCGAGTTCGATATCGCAGAAAGCGCCAAACTCGCCGCAGCGGCAGGCGAAGAAGATGCTTCGGCCAGCACTCACACGGTAAAGCTGAGCATCGCAGGCCTGTTCAATGCCGAAAATGCGCTGTGCGCCATCGCGTGCGCGCGTCTTTTGGGCATCGGATGGAACGCGATTGAGCAGGGGCTTTCGCACGTACGCGTGCCTGGCCGCATGGAAATTATCGCTTCGCCGAACGAGCCCATCACCGCTATTGTCGACTACGCGCACAACAAGCTTTCGTTCGAAACGCTGTTCAAGTCGTTGAAGAAGGAATATCCGGGCCAGCAAATCATCGCCATTTTCGGCGCGCCAGGCGGCAAGGCGTACGAGCGCCGCGAGGTGCTGCCGCAAACCGCTGGCGTCTATGCCGACCTGCTCATTTACACCGAAGAGGATCCTGCGCACGATCGCGTGGAAGACATTTGCGCCGAGATGGCCAACAACACCCCCGAAGGCGTTGCGCACGAAATCATCTACGACCGCGAAGAAGCCTTCAAGCGCGCCGTGGAAGTCGCCCACGAAAGCGGCAAACCCACGGTTATCGCATTTCTCGCCAAAGGCGAAGAAGAGCTGCAGCATCGCGGTGACAACTTCGAGCCTATCAAGAGCGACTCAGCCATTGCCCACGAGGTTCTGGGCGCCTAACGTCACACGCAACCCGCCCCAAACAAGAAAGCCGCCCCGGGGCGGCTTTCTTTCGTTCGCTATTCGTCGATGAAGTAGCGCTTGTACCAAATAAGGAACACAAGCGGCGTATAAATCTTGCGTTGGTTCTGCGCCTTGCCCTCGTAGTGCTCGTCAAGCAATCCCATAAGCACGTCGCAATCGAAGAACTCGCTCGCCCACGGCGCCGTGAAGTATTCCTTCACCCAGTTGTACCACTTCTCTTCGCGCAGCCAATAAATCATAGGCACGGGGAAGCCGACCTTCGGGCGCGTCGCCCACTCATCGGGCAGGCTCTTGTTCGCGGCGTGACGCAGCACGAGCTTGTTGCCGTTTTCATTCACGCGATAGCGATCGGGAATATGCTCGGCAAATTCCATCACACGGCGATCAAGGAATGGAACACGCAATTCAAGCGAGTGCGCCATGCACATCTTGTCGGCCTTGAGCAGAATATCGCCCGGCAGCCACATGTTCATGTCGAGGTACTGCTTGCGAATGAGCTCGCTCTTATCGGAAACGCGCGCATAGATGGGCGCGGCAAGCTCGAAAGCGCCTTCACCCTTGTCATATTCGGGGCGCAGCACGCTCGAGACTTCGCGCTCAGGCCACACGAGCGCCTGGCCAACGAAGTATTCCTCGGCCATTTCGGCACCCTTCATAAGGAAGTTATGGCCCTTGAAATACGGCATGTGCTTTGCCGCCTTGCCGAGCGCGCGGCGCACGCCGAACGGCACCATGCGCTTGTATTTCGCGACCGACGGGTTGTCCTCATACCATGCATAGCCGCCGAAAATCTCGTCGGCGCCTTCGCCCGAAAGCACAACCGTAACCTGCTCAGCAGCCATTTGCGCCAAGAACCACAGCGGCACGCTCGACAAATTCGACTGCGGCTCGTCCATGTGGTACTGAATCTCGGGCAGGGCCTCGAAAAATTCGTCCGCAGAAATCATCTTGCGGTAGTTCTCGATGCCCAGCTTGTCGGAGAGTTCCTTGGCGTAATTGGTTTCGTTGAACTTGTTGTAATCGAAACCAACCGAGAACGTTTTGTCGGGCATGAGGCATGCGGCGATGTAGCTCGAATCGACGCCGCCCGAAAGGAAGCTGCCCACCTTCACGTCGGCGATGCGGTGCGCGCTCACGCTTTCATGCACCACCTCGTCGAGCTCGTCGACATATTCCTCGAACGGCTTGTCGATTTCCGAGAAATCGCAATCCCAATAGCGGCGCACATCCATCGTGTGGGTGGCCAGGTCGTAAGTGAAGCAATGCGCGGCCGGCAGCTTGTACACGCCCTCGAAGAACGTTTCGTCGGTCGCGGAGAACTGCAGCGTGAGATACGGACGCAGCGCATTGTGGTTCACGGCCTTGTGGAACTTCGGGTGCGCGAGGAAGCTCTTGATCTCGCTGCCGAACATCAGGCCGCTGCCATCTTCGGCCTCAGAGTAATAAAACGGCTTGATGCCGAAAATATCGCGAGCGCCGAACAGGCGATTCTTCTTCTTATCCCAGATAACGAACGCATACATGCCACGAAGCTTGTCGACGATTTCCTCGCCCCACTCCTCGTAGCCATGCAGAAGCGACTCGGTGTCGGCGCCGCAGTGGAAGGTATAGCCCTTCGCCTCGAGCTCGCCGCGAAGCTCCATGAAGTTGTAAATTTCGCCGTTGAACACGATGACGACGCTGCCGTCTTCGTTGCTCATGGGTTGGGAGCCCGCCGGCGTAAGGTCAAGAATCGACAAACGGCGGAAGCCAAGCGCCACACCCGGCGCGAAGAACGTATCGCCCATGTCGGGACCGCGGTGGACGATGCGGTCCATCATGCTCGTGAGCACTTGCTCCTTGTTTTCGACATCACCGGTAAATCCGACGAATCCGCACATAGGGCACCTTTCGTTTGTATGGCACAGCATTAAAGCCGATAAATCGCTGAAATCTGAATTTTACCGCGCTTGCGCACCTTCGCGCGAATCTTCGTTAAAACGCCTAATGCCGCCGCTGTTCGCACGTGCACGGAAGAAACGACGCTGCGTGATCACGGAAACGACCGCATTGGCAACCGCAGAAGCAACTGGCTCCGGCGCGATCGCGGAAGCAACCAGGGTCGGCAACCGCCAAAGCCACGAGGGCTCAAGCCAAAGCAAACGCACAGAAAGCCAGGGCGCCGCGACCCGACCCGCGCCGGGGCGACGGGGCGTAGCGTCTGCGCACAACGCCCGTGCGCCATGCACCGCATGCGACGCCGCCCGCGCACCTCGACGCCGCACCGCATCTCGCGCGTCCGCGCATGCAAAAGGCCAGCACGGGCTGGCCTTTCAACTTTCACTTAGCGATAGTTCTCGGGGTTTTTGAACTTGTCGAAGTAACGGAACACGTGAATCTTCACCCAAGCCCAACGCATGGGGTTGAAGCGCAGATCATACGGGTAATCAAACGTCATCGATTCCTTGCCGGCAGCCACGAGCTTCTTCGCGCGTTCGACGAACTCCGGGTCTTTCACATAATCGTAAACGACCTTGCGCGGCACGGAATGCCAGAACACCTCGTTGGTGTTTTCGACGCATTCACCCAAATCACGCTTATACACGCGGTCTTCCACGACGAACTTTGCGAGGTTGTGGCCGGCGGCGGTCACATGGTAGTTCGTGCGGCCTTGGCGCAGGTTTACCTCGAACACCTTGTACGAGCCGTCGCGATCGTCGCGCTTAATGTCGAAGTTCGCGAAGCCCGTGAAATGAATTTCCTCAAGGAAGTTCTTAATGAGCTGCTGCAACTCAGGGTTGGGCTGCGTGATAATGGCGCACGGGTTGCCAAGCGCGGTGGGCGTGTGCTCCTCGAGGCCTTCGCGACCGAAGCAGATGAGCTTCACCTTGCAGTTGCGATCGCAATACGCGGTGAGCACGTTCATGTTGCAATCTTCGCCGACAACCATGTCTTGCAGCAGCGCTTCGTCGGGGTAGCCCGCGCCGAAAATGAGGCCCAAAATATGCGCCGCCTCGGCGGGGTTTTGCGCGGTGTACACCTTCTTCATGTGGTCAAACGGGTGCTCCCAATACGTGGAACTCATAGACGGCTTCACGATGATGGGGTATTTGAAACCGATTTTCTCCTCGGTAAGGTCGGCCTCGGCCACGCCCTGTTCCCACTCGCTAGGGCGCACCACAAACGTTTTGGGGTACGGAATGCCATACTTGTCGCACATCTCGTAAAAGCTCAGCTTGCTTTCGAGCTTGTCGCGCAGGTCGGGCTGAATGTAGAGCGTGACGCAGTTTTCGGGCAAATCGTTCTGGATTTCAGAAATGACCTGCGCATATACGTCAGCACAGCCCCACACTAGATGCGTTTTATCGGGGTGCTGAGCGGCAAATTCCTTCACCTTCGCCAACACCACTTCGGGCTTGTCCATATGCTCGTCATAGAAGCACTCCACGATGCGGCTATGCATGGTGTCGCCCGCGGGGAAGCGACCAAACGCGTAGCTCTTCACGCCATACTCCTCATGGATGGCGCGCGCGACGCTGTAGCAATTCATATCGCCGCCGATGAGAACGGGAATGAAATCGGGTTTTTCGGTTGCCATAAATGCAGTTCCTTCAAAAGATGGTTTGCAGAAAGCTTGTGCGATTATACGCCGCATTGGGCACTTCCGTCGCACCTCAAAAAAGAGCGCACGAACGGCCCTGGGGCAAGGTTCTTGCGCATTGCTTCGTTATCAAAGAAGCGCGATTCGAAAACCGCGCTTCTTTATGCTTAAAACTCTGTTCGATGATATTGAGCGCCAGCTACGACAGGCGGCTGCCAACTTCCTTGGCGGCCTGAGCCTTGTCGAAGTTTCCGCCGGTGGCAGCGGTAAGCGCACCCATAACCTTGCCCATTTCGCGCTTGGTGGTGGCGCCAAGATCGGCAATGGTTTTCTCGACAAGCGCCACAAGCTCGTCGCCCGCGAGCTGCTTGGGCAGGTAGCCCTCAAGAATCTCGACCTGCTCCTTCAGCATGGCCGTGCGCTCGTCGTTGTTCGCAGCTTTGATAGAGCCCTCGAGCGTTTCGCTCGTCTGCTTAATGACGCGCTTGAGCATAGCATCGACGTCGGCATCGGTCACCTCGCGACGCTCGTTGACCTCGATATTCTTGATCTCGCCGTGCACCTGGCGCAGAATGTCGCGACGCACATTATCGTGCGCCTTCATCGCAGCCTTGATTTCGTCTTTGAGCTCTTCGTATTTCATGAGTGCCTCTTTCTAAAGTGCCATCTATCAGCGAGTATAGCGCGAACACGTACGTGTGTGGAAAACGGCAAGCCAAAACCATGCACGAAGGAGCACGATGCGGTGCGGACGCGCGAAAGCGGAGCGCGGGGTGCGGGGCGCGGGGCGCAAGTTTGCTTGAGGGCGCACCGCGAGAGCAGCGTGCCAGAAATATGCGCAAAAAGGTGCCCGAATGTGGCATTTTGACCGAGCATAAACCCGAGTTGAGCGACTTGCAATTAGAAAAGCCCAGGTCGCAACGCATCGCACCACGATCGACGCGCAAGCGAGCATGAATCGTTGCCACATTCGAAGCTATTTTTTGAACAAGTTAGCGAATGCGTTTGCCGCGCAAAATGACGCCCGCAACGTTCAGGTCGGCATTGAGTAACACCACGTCGGCAACCTTGCCCGCGTCGAGACTGCCGCGCTCGTCGAACACGCCAATCGCGCGTGCGGGGTTTTCCGTCGCAGCGCGCACAGCCACCTCGAGCGGCAAGCCCATTTCAGTAGCGGCAACCTTCATGCAGCCCATCAGGTCGGTCGCGCTTCCAGCCAGCGTACCGTCGTGCAGTGTGGCATGCGAGCCATTCTTCGTTACGGCCTGACCGCCCAGGCTATATTCGCCATCGGGCATGCCGGTGGCTTCCATGGAATCGCTAATCAGAATCATGCGCTCGGCACCAAACATCGAGAACGCAAGGCGCACCATGGCGGGGTGAATATGCACGCCATCGGCGATGATCTCGGGAGTCGCGCCTGCCTCGAGCGCCGCAGGAATCACGCCCGGCTTGCGATGATGCAGCCCCGGCATGGCGTTGTACAAATGCGTCACATGCTTGGCGCCTCGGCGGAAGGCCTCGGCCGCCTGATTGTAATTCGCGCACGTATGGGCAACGGAAATGCGCACGTCATCGTGCATTTCATCGACGAATTCGAGCGCGCCGGGCTCCTCGGGGGCAATATCGACAAGCTTGATTTTGCCGCCCGACGCATTCTGCAGGCGACAAAACATTGCCGCATTGCACTGCTGCACGTAGGCGGGGTTTTGTGCGCCCACCTTTTCAGGGCTGATGAACGGACCTTCCATATTAATGCCCACGAGCGCGGCAGCATCGGGGGCGTCAACATGCTCAGCGGCGCATTCCATAATGCCCGCAAGCTTTTCCTCGGGGAATGTCATGGTCGTGCCGCACCATGCGGTTACGCCGCGGCTGGCCTCGTAGCGCGTGATAGCGTCGATCGACTCATGCGTACCGTCGCAGAAATCGTGCCCCACCGCGCCATGGGAATGCACGTCGACCAAGCCAGGAATGGCGAGCAGCCCCTTGGCGTCGATGACCTCGCCCACCTCGTCGCCGGTCGCAACGATGCGGTCGCCTTCGATGAAGATATCGTCTTCGACGAATTCGCCATTCCTAAAAACTTTCGCACCAGCAATTTTCAGCATGCCGCGCTTCCTTTCGTTATAGGCAGAAAAGCCCTGCCTCAATTTAATCGTGACCAGTTGAAACGCACGCTGCGAAGCCAAAACCGCGACGAGCGCGCAGCATCAACGCTTTGACGAAACGTTGCGCGAAGGCCAATGTCGCCACCTAGCCCAAAAAAGAAGCGGCCACACGGGCCGCTTCCTCGGTTTACTATTCGTGGCAGCCGCAACCTTCGCCATGCTCGTGGTCGTGGTCGCAATCGCAATCGGGGTCGCCGCAACCGCAGCCTTCATCGGCAAGGTCGCCGCACAGCGAGAACGCCGCTTCGTCCACAATAGCCACCGCATTGGGATGGAACTGCAGAATGGACGCGGGAACCTCGGGGGTCACGGGGCCGAAGAAAGCATCGCGCACGATTTGCGCCTTGTCTTCGCCGCTCACCACGATGAGCACCTGCTTGGCGGCCATGATGGTACCAATGCCCATGGTGTATGCCTGGCGGGGCACTTCGTCGGCGGAATCGAACAGGCGGCTGTTCGCGTTAATGGTGGATTCCGTAAGGTCGACGCAGTGGGTTTCCTTCGGGAATTCGGGCGCGGGCTCGTTGAAGCCGATGTGGCCGTTGTGGCCCAGGCCCAGAAGCTGCAGATCAACGCCGCCGGCAAGCAGGATGGAAGCCTCGTAGGCATCGCATGCGGCCTGAGCATCGGGGTTGGCGCCATTGGGCACATGCGTGTTCTCGGGGCGCACGTTGATCTTGCTGAACAGGTGCTTCTGCATGAAGTAGTGATAGCTCTGCTCGTGGTCGGCAGGCAGGCCGCGGTATTCGTCTAGGTTGAACGTTGCAACGCGCGAGAAGTCGATGTCCTCGGCTTCGTGGCGCTTGGCGATTTCGGCGTAGAGGCCCTCAGGCGTGGAGCCGGTGGCCAAGCCCAACACGCAGCCAGGTTTTTCCTCGACCAGGTCGACAATCATGTCGGCGGCGGCTTCGCTCATTTCCTGATAGTCTTTGGTCACGAAAATCTGCATGAACGCATCCTTCTCTTCGTTGTATTTTGCGATTATTCATAATACATGCTCACGCGGCAATTTCCAGGTGCGGCGGGAAAGCAACAGAAGCCTTAGGGCGTTCGCGAGGCGGAACGCGCGACGAGGGGCGGAAGAGATCAGCGACTAATACCCAATGCCCGCCGAGCATGTCGACACCTTTTCGGAAAACACCCACCACACGCGCGTCAAATGCGACAGGTATACTGCGAGCCGGTCAAAACCTGCGCGGCACAGCCGCGCCAACACGAAAGGATCCCGCAATGGAATTGCTTCGCACCCACGAACCGCTTGAGGCGTTCGTGTTCGACATGGACGGCACACTACTCGATTCGCTGCCCGACCTGGTCGACGTGACCAATGAAACGCTCACGCACTTCGGCTACCCCACGCACACCACCGAGGAAATCTTAGCCATGATTGGCAACGGCTTGCGTTCGCTTATTCTGCAAGCGCTGCCGCAAAACCTGAATGACAACGCCACCGAAACGGCGCTCGCCTGGTGGAAAGCGCGCTACGACGAAGTGGGCAACCAGAAAACGACTGTGTACGACGGCATGCTCGACACCTTGGCCGAGCTGAAGGCACGCGGCATGAAGCTCGCCGTGCTATCGAACAAATACGACGGCGGTGTGCAAATTCTAACCAAGCATTACTTCGCTGACCTCATGGATTTCGCGCTTGGCGATGGCCCCGTGCCACGCAAGCCCGACCCGAAAGGCCTCACGCTCGTCGCGAAAACGCTCGACGTGCCAATCGAACGCGTGGCGTATGTCGGCGATTCTGATGTGGACATGCAGGTCGCGAACAACGCTGGCGCATTCCCCATTGGCGCAAAATGGGGCTACCAAACGCTCGACCACCTTACGAACAATAACCCCGGCGCACTCATCGACGCGCCCGCCGAGCTGCTGAAGTTCGCGGAATAAGCATGCAGACAGACGAAGGCTCCGAGGACAAAAGGCCGAAAGCAGCAGGACGAAATGCGAAGCGAAGCAGAGCACGACGTGATTTCGATCGAATTTGGCAAAAGGCGCGTCAATACATGAGTCCCAATGCCCAAAGCGCGATAACGTTTCCGTAGGAAAACTCAATATCGTCTTTCACGACGTATCCACGCTTGGCTTCGGCAATTTGATTTTGGCCCTTGTTCTTTCCGCCCACCTCGAACGTAAGCCCATCAATCTCGAAATCGGAAATCTTCGATGCGGTCACCTTGTGCCCCACGCGCATTTGGTTGAAAAAGAATGTCTCTCGCACATTGCCAATATCTTCACTTCCTTCACTGAGGTTGTACAGAATATTGGTGTTGTCGAGATACACTTTCTCAGTTTTTCCAAGCGCGCCAAGCCCGCCCGCATTCGTGCGCAGCTGCGCAACCATGCCCGCTTTCTCCATATACAGCAGGTAATCTTCGACGTTGTTTCGACTTACTTGAATTTGACTACCCAAGCTTGTCATATTCGGTTTGAAGGGAGCCAACGTACTCACTATCGCCATAAGCCGCTTCAATTTGCGACCGGTCGCCGCCGTCATGCCCGCAAACTGGGGAATATCAACCTCGAGCGTTCGTGTAATGACCTGTCCAAGCTCAATATCGAACTGTTCGTCGTCACCAAAGGGATAATAGCCGCAACGCAAATAGTCTTTGAACAAGGGCAACGGGTGTTCGACCCCAGGAATTTCCTCCTTATGCGCAAGTATGTCCGCAAGCGAAAGGCACGGAGCATGCACGCCGTGACGAATGGCTAAATATTCTCGGAACGACATTCCCTGCATAAGGTATTTCGGCGCGCGGCGACTCAAGTCGGCCTCGCCTTTCTCGATATCAAGAACCGAGGAGCCTGTGAAGTACACATGCAAACCAGGAAGAGAATCGTACATGAGCTTGAGTTCGCGCGACCAGCCTTCGTATTTATGAACCTCATCGATAAAAAGATATTTGCCGCCGTTTTTAAAAAACTCCTCTGCCAGGCCATACAAGGAATGGTTGGCAAAATACATATGTTCAGCCGAAACATACAATGTGTCATCCGTCGAGTGATGTTCCTTGATACGTTGTAAAAACAGCGTTGTTTTGCCAACGCCACGTGGCCCGACCAAACCAAGCATGCGATTGCCCCAGTTGATTTTGTCGTACATATATCGGTGGAATTCATCGTTTACGCTTTTCAGCTGACGATTCATGTACTCGTAGAGCCGCTCCATGAAGCACCACCTTTCAAATCGCACTCTTACAGTGCAATTTTAACTCAAAATCGCACTGTAAGAGTGCGATTTTCTTCATCCCGCCGTACAAAGAGGCTGCACCAGCACGACATGTTTCCTCAATGAGATCGCATCATCGTGGCACACCCCTTGCAGCACCGCTGCGCGCGATACAATAGCCCTCGCACTTCGCGGAGTCACCCATAATTCGAGAACAGAACGCCCGCGTTTATTACAACCAATGTAGAAAGGCATCGCTTTGATGCAGATACCTTCTCGCGAGCATGAATCTCGCACCATACCCGCGCGTTTTGCGGCGCTGTTTGCCGCCATCGCTCTTGCGCTGTGTTGCGCATTGCCGCTCGCCGCATGTGAGAGCGGCTCTTTCAGCGGCGCCCAAACGAGCAACCCCGCCGCCGTGCAGATTGCCGACATTCCCGAATACTCGGGAGCGCTTTGCATTGACGTCAACGACGGCGAGCCAGGCTTTACCGACGATGACTTCAAACGCGGCGCATTCATGGAATTCTCCGACCTCGATTTCGAAGGGCGCTGCGGCGCGGCATTCGCGCGTATCGGTACCGACACGTTGAGCAACGCGCCCCGCGGCGACATTTCGCAGGTGCACCCAAGCGGCTGGGAGCAGCACCGCTACAACTTCGTTGACCAGGAAATGCTCTACAACCGCAGCCACCTGATCGCACATCAGCTTTGCGGAGAAGACGCCAACGAGAAAAATCTCATCACGGGCACGCGCACCATGAATTCTGTTGGCATGACTTATTACGAAAACATCGTGGCCAATTACGTGAAGCAAACGGGCAACCACGTGCTCTATCGCGTGACGCCCATTTTTGCCGCGAACGACCTCGTAGCACGCGGCGTGCAGATGGAAGCGAAATCGATTGAAGATGACGGGCAGGCCGTTCGCTTCAACGTGTTTGTATACAACGTGGAACCCGGCGTGGAAATCGATTACGTTACGGGCAAAAGTCGAGAGTCGAGCGACGTGCCACATGTGGCGACCGGTGGCGAGGCAACCACCACCGACGCGAGCACGACGCCGAACGCGACTGGCAAAGAAGCCAGCGGTGCATCTACCAAAAGCCCCAATGGAAATGCTCGCTCGGAGAGCACGAATAATACGACTTCGAAGGGCGATGCCGAAAACGGCCAATCCAACCGGGCAACCAACGCAGCCGGTTCGAGCGACGCAAAGAATCCCAGCAACGGCGCGGGTTCCGAGGAAGGCTCGGCCACCTCATATGGGTCGCAAGAATACGTGCTCAACACCAAGAGCATGAAATTTCACCGCCCGACCTGCTCTTCGGTCGACGACATAGCCGACAACAACAAGCAAGAGGCCACAGCCACGCGCGACGAGCTTATTTCGGAAGGCCATTCGCCCTGCAAACAGTGTAACCCCTAAAGATATAGTAAGCCATGGCAGTTCCACTTTTATAGCGTGGACTGTAGCAGGTTATCGGGCTATTCATACGCTCCATCAGTAGAAAATCGAGGTAGAAATGCATATTTAGGCAAATGGTCCTTGTTTTGTTTGAGTGACCCCTTTCAATTTCGAAGCCCGACTCGCCGTCAAACGAGGCAACAAAAAACCCGGCCGAGCCGTACTCGACCGGGTTTTTATACCCTATTGTCTTGACGTATTCGCACAAAGCCTTCCGGGAAAGCCCACGATTTCGAAAAAATCGGCTACGCCGCTTAGACGTGACCTTTTCGATCCCGCAGGCTTAAACCCAGTTCGCCGCTGCGTTCGCTCTAGAACTTCGAGCGGCGGCGGGCAACAGGCGCCGCGCAAAGCACAGCACCTGCTACGACCGCCAGGGCGAAGGGCAGCGTAGCCAACGTCGTGTCGCTCGTCTTGGGCAGAGTGCCCTTGTTCTTCGACTCGCCATTACCGTTCGGATTCTGCGAAGCTTCGCTCTCATCCTTCACCACAGTAAGCGTGCCGATGTCTTCCTTAACGAACTTGTAATTCTTGGCCATCTGCTCGTCAACGAACTCAAGCGTGTACGTGTTGTCGGAAGCGCCAACCTCGGTCTGCGTGCCGGTAACCACGAACGTCGCATCGTCGTCGTTCACCAGGCCGCCAACGAAGTTGCCTTCGAGCGACGCACCCTCGAGAGGCGTGCCGTCATACACCTTGCTACCCGAAACCGTTGTAACCGTGTAAGGCTTCGGCGTGATTTGATAGCTCTGCGTGAGGCTGCCAGCGTAGTTGCCGATGCCCGTAACGGTGACAAAGATGTCGCCGGTCACGTTGGTGAAGTCGTCCTTGGCCGCCGCGTCGTCCTCGAAGCCGAGGGCGTCGGTGTACGTAACGACGTAGTCAACGTTCTCGACGAGCGCCTTATCGCCGTCAGTCACAACGGGGACGAACTTCTGCTCCTTGCCGTTGTAGACCTTGTCGACGGGCTTGGTAACCTTCATCCCGTTGTCCTCGCCGGGCACGATACCCTTCGGCTCGACCTTCAACGTGCCTTCCTGCTTGGTAATCTCGTAGTTGTCAAGATTCGTGCCGTCTCCCGCACTGATTATGAAGGAGTTGGCGCTCTCGCCCGCAATGGTCTGGATGCCCGTGAATTCATACACGAAGCTCTCGCCGTCAACCATGCTGCCCTCGGTTACACCGGCCTCGTGCTTAGTGAGCGGCGTGCCGTCGTAGACCTTGGAAGCGTCCTCCGAAACCACGGTCACGGGACGCTTGGTCACCAGGAGCGTGGCGAATCCGGTGCTCACGTTGCCGAATTGGTCGGTAACGTCCTTTCCATCGGCGTTCTTAATGGCATACGTATCAATCTCGGCAACGGCGCTTCCCACGTTCGTAACGGAACCCTTGGTCGTTGCCTCGCATGTAAACCCAGCGGGCAGACCGTAGGCATCAGCGCCCTCGCTCACAAGCGGAGTGCCGTCGTAGGTCTTCTTGCCGCCCTTCGGCACGATTACGATCGCCGCTTGGCTCTTCGTCACTTCGAGCTTGCCCAGTTCCTCCTTGACCGTGTAGTTGCCCCGCTTGGCATTACCGGACCACTCGATTGTGTAAGCGTTGGTGCATTCGCCGACCTCGGTCTGGGAACCGATCACAGCAAAGGCCGCAGTCTCGCCATTGACGAAGCCTTCGATTTTGCCGTTGGCCGTGAGGGGCGTGCCGTCGTACGGCTTGCTCGCGCCCATCGTAACCACGGTGAGCTCCTTGGGCTCAATCACCAATTTGCCAGGCTTCTTGGTAATCTTCAGGCTGTCCGTAACATCCTTGCCTTCGGCGTTCACGACAACGATCTCATCAACATTAGCGACCAAGCCGTCGGCACCAGTCACGTCGGTAGCCTCGGCGCCAGACCAGGCCGTCTTCACGGAATAACCCTCGGGAACGCCGGTCACGGTAACCTCGGCGCGATGCGGCATGCCGTCGTAGGTCATGGTCACATCATTGGCAACAGCCACGATTTCGTCTGCATATTCAGTCACGGTTAGCGTACCGATATGCTCCTCGACCGTATAGTTGCTGCGCTTGGCAGTAGTACCCTCATCCGACCAGTAAATCGCGTAGGCATTCTCGCTCTCGCCGACCTCAGTCTGGGAGCCAGTAGTCTCGAAGACCGCAGTCTCGTTGTTGACAAAGCCCTCGATGCTGCCTTCGGCCGTAAGAGGCTTTCCGTTGTAGACCATCGAATCGGACGGAGTGGTCACAATAAGCTTGGCAGGCAAAATCTGATAGGCCACATCGGCGCTACCGGTGTAATTGCCCTTGCCCGTAACGGCAACGCGAACCGTGCCGACATTCGTGACATCCTCGGTGAAGGACAGCGTGTAATCTTTGTCCTTCGTCAGCGTCTTGTCGCCGTCTTTGACGGTCGGCTCTTGCTGTTGAGCAAGGCCGTTGTAAGTAACGTCGTTCAGACCCTCAACGGAGAAGCCTTCCGCGGTCACCGATTTAGGAGTTACCTCGAGAACGCCTTCTTCCTTAAGGACGACATAGTTACCAGCCGCAACGTCATTCGACCACTCGATGGCGATCTCATTCGTGAGCGACCCGACTTCCGTGATGGAATTAGGCGCCGTCACGCTCGCCACGTCATCCTCGACGAAACCAGCGGCGCTGGTCACAACAACATCATGAGAGAAGAGCGGCGTGCCGTCGTAGGCTTTGGAAGCGCTCGCAGACTTGACAGTTACCTCACGCGGAAGAATCTTGTAGCTACGCGAGAAATCACCCTTGTAATTGCCAATACCCGAAACCGTTACGGAAACACCGGCCTCGGTCACGTTCTTGGCATCGCCATCGAAGGCGAGCGTGTAGTCGCGATCCTTAACGAGGAGGTTGCCCTTCGCGTCGGTAACCGTGGGCTCTTGGAACTGGTCTTTGCCTTTGTACAGAAGGTCAGACAGCTCGCCAACTTTAATGCCGGTATAGGATTCCGGATTGTCGGGGTCGACCGACTGAGGCTCAATACTCAGCTTGCCCTCGGTCTTGGTGATGTCATAGTTGCCCTCGCCAAAGCCTTCGGCCCAATCCCAAACGATTTCATTGTCGACTTCGCCATCGGCCACATTCGTTACAGTGCCAATCGCCTTAAGGCCAGACACTTCGCCTTCGACGAAGCCGTCACCACCCACGGTGACCTCAGGCTTAGTGAGCGGCGTGCCATCGTAGACCTTGGAAGCGCTCGCGGACTCGAGAGTCACCTGGCGCTTCAGGATTTCATAGGTCACCTCGGCCTCACCGGCGTAGTTGCCCTTGCCCTCGACGGTCACGGTCACGGTGCCGACATTGGTCGTGTCTTTGCTGTATACGAGCGTATAGTCAGTGCCCTCCGTAAGCAGCGTGTTGCCGTCTTTTACCTCGGGCTTCTGCTTCTGGGACTTCCCGTTGTACGTGACATGAGGAAGCTTACCGACGCTCATGCCCTTACCAGCTTCGGGATCAACGCTCTTCGGGGTAATGGCGAGCTGGCCGTCGACGACTACAAACGTCACCTTGGAGAAGTTGCCGTTCGTATTCTTGAAGTCCTCGGACTTAAGCTCCATGTCATAGGTGCCGACGTTGATCGCGCTCACAGAGTCGTTGCCCGTAAACTCGAAGTCGGTATTCTTATACAGCTCGTTGGAAGCGCTGAAGTCGTAGCCGCTCACCGTCTTCTCGGTTCCATCGTATTCGAAGGCTCCGGAGTGCTCGGTGATGGTAACGACGACCTCCGTATTGTCCTGGGTTACGATCAACTTGCCGAACTCGTACGTAACCAGGTAGTCGCTTTTGCTCGTACCCTCATTGAACGTGTACGTGAACTCGTTGTCGCTCTCGCCGACATTCGTTTGAGAGCCAGTGACGTTGCAAGTCACGCCCTCGCCATCGAGGAAGCCAACGTCCACGCCAAGCGGAGTGGAGGTTACGGTGTCATTGGTAAGAGGCTTGCCGTCATACACCTTGTTCGCGCTGGCAGAAGTCAACGTGACAGGACGCTTGTTAATCATGATATTTTCAGAGCTCGTAGCGTATTGACCAGCAGCGTAGTTGGAGCCCGTGGCGCGCAGCAGCACCTTCTGGGAGCCGAAATGCGTCAGGCTAATCTCGGCCGGGTCAAAAGTCCACGTTTCGCCATCGATGCTGTATTCAACATTGAGCTCATTGCCGTGTTTATCGGTCGCATGAGCGGCGAAGGCCGAAAGCGGATTGCCGTCATACACCTTCTGCACGTCTTGCGTAGTCCAAGTGATGGCGTTTGCGTCAATCTGGCCACCCTCAATCTTGAGCCAGCCATCTTCAACCACGAACGTCACGTTCGAGAAGTTTGCGCTCGTATTGGAGAACTGACCCTTATCGAGACCCATCTTGTAGGTACCGACATTCGTGCCCTTGGCAACAGCAGCGCCAGTGAAGACGAAGTCTCCAGTCCCATACAGGTCATTGGAGGCTTCGAAGCCGTAATCACGCACCGTCTTCTCGGTTCCATCGTAGGTCTTGGTCGCAGTGTTGCCCTTGATGGTCACAGTTACCTCGTCGCTGACCGGAGTCACCTTAAGAGTACCGTACTCAGGGTCGTCAAACGTATAGTTGCTGGCCTTGGTGCCCTCGTTCAGCGTGTAGGTGAACATATTCTGGACGGTGCCAGCATTCGTGATTGCGCCCGTATAGGAATACGTCGCGCCTTCATCCTTGGCAAAGCCGGTCACAGATTCCATCTCATGCTTGGCGTGCTCGTTGCCGTCGTAGACCCACTCGTCGGAAGCGGACTTCATATGCACAGAAGCCTGCTTAATTACCAGCGAGCCGCTCTTGGTGGTCACGGAGAACTGATCAGACACGTCGTTGCCCGAGGCGTCAACGACTTTGGCCGTGCCCGTGATGGCGTTGGAGTACGTGCCCGCATCGGTTCCTGACACGCTCGCGCTGAGGCCCGACACGGTGTATTTGTTGCCGTCGACCGTGAACTCGAGGGTCTTGAAGCGCTCGGCCATGTGCTCATTGCCGTCGTAGGTGAACTCGGCGGAGTTCGACTCAACCTCGATCTCGTACTTCGCGTCGCGGTTGGTAACGGTCAGCGTGCCCTCGGACTTCGTAATGGTATAGTTGTCGGCCTTGGTGCCCTCGTTCAGCGTGTAGTCAAACGCGTTGGGCGAAGACCCAACGACGGTCTGGGAACCCGTGAACGTGTACGTCGCGCCCTCGCCCTTAGCGAAGCCGGACTCGGTCTCGAGCGCATTGTCGCCGTTCTTGAGCGCGGTACCGTCGTACTTCTTGTTCAAATCGGCGGATTTAAGGGTCACTTGTGCTTTGTCGACCTGAACAAAGCCGTCGGTTACCTTAAAGGTCACGTTTTTGAAATTGGTCGTATCGGCGTTGGCGAATTGGTCCTCAAGACCCATGGTGGTCGTACCGGCATCGGTGCGATGAGCCTTCGCTTCGCCAGAGAAGTTCACTTTGTCCTGCGTGTACAGCTCATTATCCGAAGTGAAGGTATAGCCCTCGGCCGTATGCTCTTCACCGTCATAGGTTGCTTGCTTGTTGTCACCAACAATAGTAACAACAACGGGCGAGGTAATGGCATTGACCGTCAAGTCGCCCTCGAACTGAGTAATCTCGTAATTAGCAGATTGCGTGCCCTCGTTCAGGGAGTACGTGAACGTATTCTTGCTCGACCCAGCATTCGTCTGAGAACCAGTTATGTCAAAGCTCGCGCCCTCGCCGTCGACGAAGCCGTCACCAGACACCTTCACATTGGACTGCTCGTTTTTCGTAAGCGCAGTTCCGTCATAGCTCTTCTCGGCAGAATCGGATGCCAGAACAACCTCTCGCGGGGAAATGGTCAACGAGCCGTCGTTTTCAACCACAAACGTCACGTTCGAGAAGTTCGCGCTCGTATTGGAGAACTGGTCGGCTTTGATGCCCATATCGTAGGTATCAGCGTTCGTGCCCTTGGCAACGGCTTCGCCAGTGAAGACGAAGTCATTGGCAGTATACAGGCCATTGGAGCATGCAACGGTATAGCCCGTCACGGACTGCTCGGTTCCATTGTATTTCAGGGTCGCGGCGTTGCCTGTAATGGTAACGGTCACTTCATCGCTAACCGGAGTTACCTCGAGGTTGCCCGTTCCCTTCGTTATATCGTAATTATTGGCGTTCGTTCCGTCGGCGAGAACGTAGCCATCGATGCCACTCTTGCTCGTACCCACGTTCAGCTGGGAGCCAGTAAAGGCAGCGCTCTTGACGCCCTGATCCTTCACGAATCCCTCGGTTACAAATTCGCTCGCCTTAAGATCGGTGCCGTCGTAGGCCTTGGTCGCGTCTTTGGGCGCAATAGTAGCCTTGGCTTTATTGATTACCAGCGAACCGCTCTCGGTGGTCACGGAGAACTGGGAGGTCACATCGTTGCCCGCAGCGTCAGTAACCTTGGCAGTGCCGGTAACGTTGTTGGGATAGATGCCCGCATCGGTTCCTGACACGCTCGCGCTGAGGCCCGACACGGTGTATTCGTTGCCGTCAACCGCGAACTCGAGGGTCTCGAAACCTTCGACCGCATGCTCGTTGCCGTCGTAGGTAGATTCGGCGGAATTAGCCTTCACCGTAATCTTGTACTTCTCACCGTCAGCGCGGTCGGTAACGGTCAGCGACCCCTTCGCTGCAGTGATGTTGTAATTGGCGGCGTTGGTACCCTCGGCATAGCCCCACTTCGTAATCGAGCTTTCGCTTGATCCGGGCACGGTCTGCGAGCCGTCGTATTGCGGGTCGGCGATGCTCTGACCGTCGACGAACGAACCCGATACAATCTCCCACTCGATAGCCTTAAGAGGCTTGCCGTCGTAAGCCTTGGTAGCATTCTTAGGCTTAATGGTCACGGCGCGTTTGTCGATGACAAGCTTGCCGTTAACCGTCTTAACCTTGAACTGGGAGGTCACATCGTTGCCCGCTGCATCCTTAACGACAGGGGTGCCGCTGACCTCGTTCGTATACTCTCCCGCATCGGTTCCAGACACGGTTGCGCTAAGGCCCTCAACGGTGAAAGTGGCGCCCTTATCGTTGGTGAGCGTAGTGCCAGTCACGCCAGAGACGGTCTTTTCAGTTCCGTCGTAGGTCTCCGTCGCGGAATTGGCAGTCACCGTAATCTCGTACTTTTCAGTCTCATCACGGTCGGTAACTTTCAGCGTGCCCTCGGACTTCGTAATGGTATAGTTGTCGGCCTTGGTGCCCTCGTTCAGCGTATAGTCAAACGCGTTGGGCGAAGATCCGACGACGGTCTGGGAGCCCGTGAACGCATAGGTCGCGCCCTCGCCCTCGACGAAGCCAGACTCGGTTTCGAGCGCATTGTCGCCGTTCTTGAGCGCGGTGCCGTCGTACTTCTTGCTCAGGTCGGCGGACTTCAGGGTGACCTCAGCCTTGCCGATTACAAGTGAACCATTCTCGACGCTTGCAACGATATATTTCTCGGTTTTGTCAATGGTGCCAACGGTGCCTTCCGCAAATTGAGCAGGGTACGTGCCCGCATCGGTGCCGTTTGCGCCGACAGTAATGCCGGAGAAATCAGCATCTTCGGGCGCACCGGTAAAGCCGGAAGCACTCTGCTCGGAACCGTTGTAGGTCTTTGCATCGGAATTGGCGACAAGATCAACGTTCTGGTAGTAGTACACGTTGATGTAACTCTTGCCATCGCGATTAACGGTAATGGTCGTGGCTTGGTTGGGCACGGCGGTATACCCGTCAATATCCTTCGCAAGATCAGACGCCTTTATCTGGATGCCCCAAGGAGCGCTCTTTGTTTCAGAGTCGGCAACCTTTTGTTCGGTACCATTCAAGTAGTAGTTCACCGAGTATTCAGCAGAATTCTTCTCATACCAGAAGGTGATATCGTTATCGCTGCTTCCGAGGGTTTTCTCAATAGGGCTGGAGCATCCATCTGCAAGGTGATAGCCGTCAATGGTCTTGGCATCTGCAGAAACCTTCTCACCTTGCTCGCCATATCGAATATCTGGGTCGGCGAGCTGTTTTTCGGTGCCTTTTTCAAGATATTTAACCCGATAGGAAAGAAGCTCCTGCCAGTTTGCCGTGATGGTTACGTTGCCTGCGGGCATAGCGAAGGTATCGCCGCTCTTAAGCGCGGTAGTATCAAGCAGGCCTTCGATGGTCCAACCGGTGAATTTGTATCCCTCGCGAGAGGGCTCGCTCTTCACCGTTTGCGTCGAACCTTCCTGGGCAATATACGTGGTTGCATCGGAGTTGGTCCATGAACCGCCAGCAAGGTCATAGGCAACCTGGAAACCGCCCACGTACTTGGCATAGAAGTTCGTAGAGCTGTTAACCGTATACGGGAACGTTGCAGGCTGCGTGAAGCTTTGATCCAAATACCAGCCAGAGAAGGCGTAGGTTACGCCATCAACCGTCTTGGTTTCAGGGAACTGCTCGTTCATCACATCGGAAGGCTGGGTGGCGTTACCGGAAATATAGTTCTTGGCTCCCTTTTGCTCAAACTGCGTGCTGCCCGCATCGCGCAGGTAATACTTCACCAGTGCAACATTCTTACATTTGATGGAGACATTGCAGTCAAGATGCATATCGGGGTCGGTCCCGTTGTTCTTTGAGATCTTTGCGGGAACGAGAGCGATTTCTTCTACATCATCCTTAGTAAAGGTAACGCCCGGAAGCTGGGCCTGGATGGTCGTCCTATAGTTATCGAAGATTTCATTCCAAGCGTCAGAGTCCCTCGGCACAACGTTGGTGCCATTGGGCCACGAAACAACGCGCTGATCCACGTTATCGAAGCAATTCTTGCCACCCGCCCACGTAGCACCGGTGGTATTCACCATTGCAGTGCCAAGCGATGTTTTTCCCCAGTGACCCGAGTCGTTCGAGTTGGCGTCTTTGGTGGGGTCGAGCAGGTAGTAAACGAGCGCTTGATCAGTCGCATCTTTCGTTGCGGTAACCGTCACATCTTTAGACGCAGAAACTTCCGAATCGCCGACAGCACTTATGAACGAAACCATGACCGTTGCCGTTCCTTGGCGAACGCCCGTAACGTTACCGCTGTTGTCAACCGTCAGGATGTCTTCATTAGACGAGGACCATTCATACGTTCCCGTAGCCTCCGCAGGAACGACCGTCGCCGTCAGCTGAATATCTGAGAACTGCGTAACGGTATCGCTGCCAGAAATTGAGATAGCCTGGGCGGGCGTGACGGGCTGAACTTCGACGGTGAACGTCTCAGTCTTCACAGAATGGTCACCGAAACCAAGGAAATGCGAAGCTTCGCAATATGCATGTTCAATTTCGAACGTTCCGGCCTCGGAGAATACCGCCGTCGCGCTGCCTCCGTTGCCTTTAATGGTAGCGGCGCTGGTCGACTCGCCGTTTTTCTTAACAGTCCATTCTCCCACATAGCTACAATTCTTATTGGAAGTGCCTTTCAGGGTCACCTTATCGCCAACCTTGGCGCTGGTAGTTTCCCCGGCATTGCCGCTCACATCGCTCGCAGCAGCAGCGCCACCGCCAAGCACTCCACCAAGCACGGTGCCAACGTTTCCAAGAGAAGAGCTGGCTTCAACGGTCAACGTTGCGCCCTTGGCAATATCGCTCGATGCAACAACGTAAACGCCATCGGCGTCAGGGATAAGGGGGGGGGTGGATTCCTGACCAGCAACGCTTACAAGCACGCGATTCAGCTTACAGACAGAATCGGGCACAACCGTGAATTTGAAATCTTTATCGGCGGAAACCGTGACCTTCGTGGCGGGCAAGCTCACGAGTTCATTGGTGCCGTCGGCCTTCTTGATCGAAGCGTTTTTCAGCACAAGCGAAATATCGTATTCAGTTTTCGCCTGGGCAGCAGCCGCCTGCGAAGAGCCTTGGTTGTCTACCGCGGAATCCTCTTCCACGGCATCTTCCACAGCAGAAGCCTCTTCCTCACCGGAAGCGCTCGGAGCCGATGCCATCGCCGGCTTGTCAGCTACCGACTCGGCAGCAGCCTGCTCGTCGGAAGCCGCAACCGGAGCAGCCTTGTCAGCAGCAGCCAAAGCCATTGCGGCAGAATCGTCTGCCGTCTCTTCCAGGGCTTGAGTCTCTTCAGGTTGCGCGACTTCAGCTTGCACCTGATCGGCCTGCGCCGATTCATCGCTCGCGAAAGTCTCCGACGGGTTCACCGCCGGCCAACCGAAGCCCAGCAGCACTACCGAGAGCACTACCGAAAGGGCTTTGCGTCCGAAAGAGTAGCGGTCTGCCACACTTTCTCTTCTTGTTTTTTCCCTCATTCTTTCAGTCATTTCCGTCCCCCATCAACCGCATTAACCTTCAATCGGTTGCCTTCATGGCTTGAGCAGCTCCTTTGCGATATCTCAGTAAGATTAGTTCCTAAAAGAAAGTGAACCAGGGGTAGCATAGATAGTTCCTCAACGTGTTATTTTAACACTTGAACGCAGTTTCTCTTGATTTTTAAGGTAAAAGGTGAGTCATAAGGCCACTCCGCGCCCTGTGACGCCCGTTTAACGGCCACCACACGCAAGGAAAACCCCATAGTTTTACAGCTTTGGGAAGAACCGCTCAGAAGTTGCGCAACAAATTGATTTTTTACGCTATGTTACCCCCGCGTAAAACGCAAAGCGCTATATTTCTCCATAGGGCGCTTGCATGGCGAAAGGTCAGGATGGCCGCGGCGCGATAACAAGCGAAGATGTGGGTTGATTACATGCGGCATTACTGATCAGGGTCTGTATTCTTGGTCCATTTGCCGAACAGCGTCATGGAGGTTGCAAGCTCGGCATCATCGTCCCATTTGGCAGTACAGTCTTCATCGGTATACCAACCGTCGAACGTCCAACCATCGACAGGCTACTGCTCCTTGGCGGCGTTCCAGTAGCTCGTGCCCTTGGTACCAGAAACCTGAACATTTGCGCTCTTGAACTCGCCCTTGCCAGTGAAGATGATGTCTGTAAAAGCGTTGTTTGTTGTTGGCCGTAACCGTGGAGTTGTCGACCGTGACGATAAACGTGCCCGTAAAGCCAGAACGGCAGTGGTCAGAGGTGTAGGTAGAGCCGCCTTCGATGTTCACGTTGTAGCCGCCGTCACCGCCATCCCACTCAAGAGTGTCCTGCTTGTAAGTTCTTAATGGTGAGATTAGAGCCATTCTTCAAGTTGAGCTTATTGTTGTTGCAGAAATAGACGGCATGAACGTTGCCAGCGCCAGCGCCATCCATGGTAAGCGTAGCGTCATCGAGCGTGAGCGAGGCATCCTTGTTTGCGCACACAGACATCCAATTCTACTCGGCGGTATACGGGGTGGAACCAATGTCGGCCATGCTTGCATTGATATCCTTAAGCACAAGCGCATGTCCCCAAAGGGCGATACCTTTGTCGGTAAACTTCAAGGCATGGCCATTGCCATCGATAGTAAAGTCATTATTAAGGTTAAGACCAGCGGTTTCGGCATCGACAAGGAGCTAATGGGCGCACCGTAACGGATAGGAAGAAGACGCGCGGCGAAGATTCGCGAAATATCTGTGAAACAAAAAAGCCGCTCGTTTGAGCGGCTTAAGCATGTAAGTGGTGCGCCGTGAGGGATTCGAACCCCCGACGTACTGATTCGTAGTCAGTCCCTCTATCCAGCTGAGGTAACGGCGCATTGCTTTGTCAGCTCGTCTATAATAACAAGCTTTCCTAAGATTTGCAAAGACTTTTTTAAAAATTTTTCCAACTCGATTATGGCCTCGTATTTTGTATTAATTCTCACGAGATGCGTGAGCTATTGGCCTTAAAGCAGGAGGTATGAAAAGAAAGGGAACAGCAATTATGCCACCGCGAGGCAGAATTCGTCTTCATTGGTGCCCCGATCAATCTGAACTCAAATAGACCAAGGAATCACACTCGGGGACACATTGAAACAGGAGCAAATTCTTCTCTTGCCGAACACGCGTTATACTTCGGTCATGCAAAACGATGCGATACATATCAAAAAGGAACTCCGCCACGAGGTGCTTACCCGGCGTGACGCCATGTTAACTTCCGCCCGGGAACAAGCCTCATTTGCCATTTGCCGGAAGCTCAAGGATCAACTCGCATACCTGAGCGCAGGTTCGACGGTTGCCGTATACGCCTCAATGAAAAGCGAGGTCAACCTTGGGGATTTCATTGCCTGGTGCTATACGCAAAAGTTAACCGTGGTTTTCCCTTGCATGAATACAAAAGGTTCTACCCCTCGCATGTATATGCGCCTGGTCGAATACCAGGCTTGGCGAGATGAAAACGTGCCTTTTATCGATAACCCTCTTAAACGCTTCGCGGAAGACGATGGATCAGTTTCCGATTTCCCTGTTTGTGCACCCAAATCTATTGATGCAGTAATCGTACCCATGGTCGCATTCGATAACGACTTTCAGCGCTTGGGGTACGGGGGTGGCAATTACGACGAATACCTCGGGCTCGTTTCACGTGAAAAAAACCCTGGAGCCAATGTCGAAATCATCGGTGTGGCATTCGAAGCGCAGCGGGTTAATCGGGTTCCAACCGAGCCGCATGATTTACCTTTGCCGTGCATTATTTCAGCATAGGCACGCTTCTTTTACTATCTTAATCAAGTTTCATGCAGACATCGCCAAGCGGCAAGGCATCAGCTTCCCAATGTTTTTGCTGGCACGTTCCGCTAACTTCCCTCGCAAATCAACTTTCTAAATAACCCCATGCCAGAGGGCTTTTCTCTATTCATGCACCCTTAGTGGGATGGGGCCTTGGAGATAAGGGGATTGACGGCAGCGTACGACGCATGCGGCCTGGAGGGGACGACCGCATGCGTCGTACGCGCTCGAATGGGAGGATCGTGGAGATAGGGGGGGGTGACGGCAACGTCGACGCATGCGGCGTGGGAGGGGGGGCGACCGCATGCGTCGTACGCGCTCGAATGGGAGGATCGTGATACGATTTGGTTGAATGGACTATTCCGCGGTTTCGCCATTCACAATGTGCTCGCCGGCAAGATAGCCATAGGTTAGTGCGGCTGCGTGGCTGGCGCCTGACAGGCTGAACGGATAATCGTCGACAAACCTGCCACCTTGAACGTTTCCAACCGCATACAGCCCCTGGATGGGATTCAGGTCGTCGTCAAGAACTCGTGCGTTTGTATCGGTGACAAGACCGCCCATGGTGACAAGAAGACGCATGCAGCTTACATCTTCGACGGACGTATGCTTGAGCGTATCGTAGGTTACCGCCTTAAACGGAGGCTCGATAATCGGATGCATTTTCTCGGCGGCTTTTCCGAAGTCGTCGTCATGTCCCTTTTCGCAAAGTTCATTGTATCTTTCGATGCTGGCCACAAAGGTGCTTGCGGCGTCATTATCGAATCCAAGCTTGGCGGCGAGTTCTTCGAGGGTATCCGCCTCTGCAGAGTACATCTCACCGTCAGAGCCTCTCATCATGGGAAGCATCTCGTCAATCGGATAGTAGTCGTTCGCCTTGGCGTCGATAATTTGGAAGACTTTACTTCCAGGCTGATTCAGTATTACCTTCGCGATGTTTGTCATGCTGAGGTCTTCATTGCAGAAGCGTTCTCCGTGCTCGTTCAGCTCGATAAAGTTTTCGATGCCGAATTGGAAGATATGCGCCATGATTGCATGGGGGGCGATATCAAGGTGTCCGCCGACGCTGATTCCGAGCTTCTGGCCGTCGCCAGTGCTTGCGTGGTTTCCTTTGCAGTCCATTGCTTCGTGAGAGAAAAGGTAGTTATCCTTGTGGGCATACACCCAGGGGGCGTACTTTTGAAGCATCTCGTCGTTATAGCTGTAGTCACCCGAAGCAAGAATTACACCCTTGGAGGCAGCATAACGCGTGTAGGTGCCATCCTGCAGGTTTTTGCATACTACCGCAGACACCTTGCCGTCTTTCGTTTCCAGCTTCACTGCAGGAGAGTCGAAGACAGTTTCGGCGTTGCCGGTCTCCAGGGCCTTTTCGATATTCGCCTCGAGAATCGGTCGATGGGTTTCGTCTCCGCCGCCTACGCAGCAGCATGCTGCGAACAGATGCTCATGATCGATGCCGGGTCTATATGTCGATCCCCCAACGCTTTCCGCATACAGATAAATCTGGTCGGGGTTTTCGGGAAAGGCATCTTCCGGTCCTAGGAGCAGAAGGTCCTTATAGGCTCCCGTATACCACTCAAACGCTTCCCCACAATGCTTGAGCCAGGTGTTGATTACCCTGTAGTCTGCGCGATGCGCCATCTGAGTCATGAGCTCATTGCCGATTTCCGTTGGGTCGGTATCGGGAATTCCCAGTTTCCGAGCGGTATCACAATTGAAAGCGGCGAACATGCTCGAGCGACAATTCGCGATGCTCGTTTTTTCAACGGCGATGACGTGGGCTCCTGCTTCGGCTGCAGACCTCATCGCCGCGACGCCAGCCACTCCCAAGCCGACCACTACAACGTCCGCTTCTTTTGTCTCTTTAATCTCGCTTTCGGCGATTTCAGGGACCGTCTGCGCCTGTTCGGCATCAGCGCCAGTTTCAGACGGCTTGGCCGGGGAGCACCCTGCGATTCCCGATCCTGCAATAACAGCGCTTGCAGCCGCCAAGCCTAAAAATCCACGGCGCGTGACTCCAGCTTTGGCAACTTGACAGCTTGTCTTCATGATTCCTCCTTGGTTTTGGCATCGGTGTCGATTCCGTTGAGGGGAAGCATGACCCATGGCGTTTGGGAGCGATAGATGCGAAGTGCACCTAATTGCGGGAAAAAGAAGTTACATACAAAATATATGCATTACATGAGCTGGGGTTTCAGGGCAGCCTATAGGATATAGGACATGCTGGAACCTGCCGTGTCACAGGTAGCGATTCCGATGAAAGCGGATGGGAAGAGATTTCATCTTATTTGCACCTGTGGGTTATTCGGACGTTTCTTCGACAAGGGAGATGAGCTCTTGTCGGGAATGAACCCCACATTTCGAATACACTTTTTGGAGATAGGAACGTATGGTGTTTTCGCTCAACACGAGCTTTTCCGCAATGAAGGGGCAGCTTCGTCCGACCACGGCCAGATAGAAGACGTCAGCTTCTCTGGGAGTGAGCTTGGACCGTTGGGCGACAAGCTCGGCCTTTTTCTTGAAGGCTCCCGATGCGGGGCTTTCGTTCGCTCCGATGGGACGAAAAGGATTGATGAGCGTGTCGATTCCCCTATCTCCCATAAGCCAAATTGCTGCGCAGATAAAAATGAAGCTTAAGGCAATCACAAAGTGGGAGCTGGTTATATCGACGCCCAATCCGACAAGCACGAGCAGAATCAAGGAGCTGAAAGAGAGCATTGCGTACGTGGTCCCTACCGCTTTTAGCGTGTGGTACGTGCGAGACTTAACAACGAGCGCCAAGGCGTAGCTTGCAATGCTCGAGAGCACGGAGAAGGCGATTTGGGAGAGGAAATACGATGACAGAGGCGTTGCTCCCGGCATTAAAAGAAGAAGCAAAGCCCCGGCGGTAAGCGATGAAATAATCTTAAGCGCAGTTGAAAGGCGTACGTCGGGTGCGTTGACGATGATTGCGACGACGATGACAAGCGCAATGGCCGACGGAGCTACAGAATAGAGGGAGCAAGATGGGTCCTCTATAAGGGCTATGCTTTGCGTGGTTCCCGCGACAAGCCCCACAAGACACAGTCCTGTGATGGTTCGCGCGACGGTGCTCGTATCGATGGTGGAGGCGTTTTTCGAGTGCTTAGGCGGCGTGGATGTTACGGTGTCGTCGGCGTATTTCAAACAAAGAAATCCGAGCGCAAGCGAGAGGATACCGAAGTACTCGTAAAAGGAAAGGTGATCCGTTATGAGCGTTACCAGGATTGTGGCAAGTGTATTCCCCGCAATAATCACCATAAGCTCGAACGCGGTAACGGTGGCGAGCAATTCAATCCAGTAGAAGGTCATGAAGGCGCATCCAAATGAGAATGTGATATACAGGCACATTGACAATTCCGGCATTCCGGTAGTCCACATAGCCGAAATCCCGACCATTGCGACGCCCGCAGAAAGGTAGAGCGAAAGGGGATGTCTCCTTAGTGACTGCCACTTCGCGCTCAGGGCGATAAGGATGAGGGAGGCTATTGCGGTGACAACGACAAAGAGCGTGGGGTGAAAAAAACCAGAAGGAAATTGAACGCTGGGTGTTTTGGACAATACTGCAATCATGGATTGCGCAGAAATGTCGATGCACGACGCGGACAGCACGAGCGCAAGAATACGGCAAACAACTTTTTTCGATAGTCTGCCTATGTTCGAAAAAAACGGGATCTGCATGTTCGGCTTCTTTTATCGACAATGAGGGTACGGAGTAAGTCTATCAGTTCCATTGGGGACTGGTGGGGGTGCAGGAATCGATTATTGATGCCGAATTGTTAATTCCTATCTCAAATGCCTGTATTTGTGGCCGTCAAGTACGCCGACGAGTTCAGGCGCGAGACCGCCGCATGCTCATCTCGACGGGCAGGCCCGTGACAGAATGCCGCAGGGAGCTCGAATTGGCGGAGAATTACCTGCGCGATCTCGAACGCGGTGACTTTATCAAGCGGATGGCGTTCTACATCGCGGAGATAAATGCCCTCCACCCTTTCCGCGAGGGAAGCGGAAGATTCCTCTCGAAAACAGCCGTGGCACGGCAGGGAGGGTGAGACAAGGAGCGAAACGCTAAGCCTCCATCAAGTTTTGCACAGCCAGATAGGCGAACGTGATGGCAGCAGCCCAATCACCGCCATAGACATGATGGGTGTACATACCGCCAGCCCACAGACCACCGGCGCATTCGCCAATCGCGTAGAGACCGGGAATGACATCTCCCTCGGGCGTGACAACTCGGGCGACCTCGTCGGTGTGCAAGCCGCTACACGTGCTGAGCAGCGTCGGACCCTCGTGGATAGCGTAGAACGGCGGCGTATCGAGCGGATAGAGGAACTCCTTCTCGAACAGCGTGTCGACGCCGGCCGCTGCATCGCGCGTGGTGCGCTCGAACGTTTCCTTCAGAGTCGCAGCGTCGACGCCCATCTTCTCCGCGAGCTCCTCCACCGTGTCGGCCTGAATCAAAGCGCCTTCCTCGATCATCTTCCCGATCACCGCCACCGACCCATCGGCGATAGTTGGATCCATGGACAGATAGGCCGTTTTGAGCTGTGCGGCCGCTTGGGGATAATTGGCATCGAGAACCGTCCAGCAACGTCCGTGGGTCTGGTTGATAATGGCGGCGCCTTGCATGCTGACGGGCACCTCCTCGTTCATGAAACGGCGACCCTGTTCGTTCACGCGAATCCAAGGAATGAAGAGGGCCGGGATGCCCATCATATGCGCATCGACTATACCGTAGCTGTTGAGTAGGGCCGAATGGGGCGCGTCGTCTTCCGCGGCTCCTACCGCAAGGCCCATCTCGTGCCCGTCGCCGGTCACACCGACGTTGGCGAATTGCACGGCGGCAATCGTGGCGTAATCGCGCGGGCGCATGTACTTCTTCATGCGCTCCATGTTCGCCGCATAGCCGCCCGTCGCCAACAGGACTCCCTTCGACGCGTTAAGCTGCGTATACGCGCCGTCGCTCCCCTTCACGACAACACCGGTCACTGCACCGTTCTCGTCTTGCACAAGCTGCACGGCAGGCGTGTTGAAGCGAATCTCTGCACCTTGGGCCACAGCGAGGTCGGCAATGGATTTGTGGACGTCAGCCAGCCGCTGGGTTCGTCCCCCAACCCACGTGATATTGGCGTTGACGCAGCGCGTCCAACCCTCCATCATAATCCCGGGGAAGGCAGGGAACGTCGGCTCGGCCTCGATGCCCGCCGGCACCAGGGCGTTGTCGTAGAGCCAGTCGAACGCCTCTCCGCTGTGATGATAGAGCGCCGCGAGCTTTGATGCGTTGGCCCGATAGGCACTCGTGGTCATGAGGGCCTCCATGAAGTCCTTGAAGGTCGGACAGGTAAACTGGTGCTGCTTCTGAACCTTCGAGTTGATAGCGAAAATATCCCCGGGATTGGCAGCAGGGGTGCTCATCTTCTCCACCACCAACGTCTTAAGCCCGTTTGCAGACGCATAGGCTGCGGCGGCCGAACCAGCCGCCCCCATGCCGACGATAACCACATCCCAGTCTTCCGTCTGGGCGATGTCAGTCACGGGCTCGGACTCGAACGCTACCTCACCTTGGGGTGGCAACCAGCACTCGTACTCGGCCGTCGGATCCACGGCGCCCGTATCGGGCACGTCCGCAGTCTTGGCCTCTTCCTGCTTATCAGCATTCGGCGCACAGCCGAACATACCCGCGGCACCCAAAAGGGCCGCTGCCGTCATCGATCCTTTCAGGAACGTCCGCCGCTCCATATTCGCCTCATCGATGCCATGCACGTTCGTCTCACTCATGTCAATTCCCCCTCCTTCTCGCCCTCCGTAACGGGCGATCCGATCATTCCCGATTAACCGGGCTGACGGAAGCATACGAGGAGGAATCTGACGCGTCATCGCTTGCGCTAGGGGAAATCGACGTATCACCCAGATTTAGGGAGAAGGCTCCCATCAGGCATTTTAATGATTTCAACCAAATCATCGCGGGAATGGATGCCGATCTTGGCATAGATGTGCTTTACATGGGTGCGCACGGTATCCTGCGAGACCATCAGGCGCCGAGCCGCCGCGGGAATGCTCCACCCTTCGCTCAAGCAAGTAAGAACTTCGGTCTCCCGATCGGTCAGCTGGTAGACATCTGCTATGGCCTGACAGCGTTCATGGAGCTCATTCTCGAGGGAGTTAGCCAAAAGCGGCGTCACGGCAATGCGCTTCACAGCGAGTGCCTGGGGCTTCTGGAACGACCACGATTCACGAAAGCAGACGATAAAGAACAGGTACGAACAGAGCGAGAAAACCACGAACCGATCGATGTCCCTGTCACCCGACGCATGTATCGCCATCGACGCGAGGGCGATTCCGAGAAAAAACGCGAGGAACACGAGAAGTGCCGCACCCCAGAATCGCAGAGACCGCACACGGGGATCGCCAAGGCACTGGCTGAGTGCATAGAACATCATGCTCACGTTGACCGTAAATGCGCCAAGCAGTACAGCGGCAGTCGCTCCCACCAAGGCATCGCCGGCACATACCAGAAAACAGTAAGCCAATGCCGACAGGACAACGCAGACCTTCGCGTAAGAATAGATACTCCGTAGGCATCCAAGAGCTGGGGTAATCGTCAAGATGATGGTCAGCGAGAGCAGCGAAAGAATATAGAGCATCGTATAGCTCGCACTCGCCAAACTCGTGGGATTCATCACAATGGGGCAGATCATTCCACCGGCGAACAAAAGCGCGGTCGTCGATCCCAGCACCATGGGAAGCCGACGTCGATCCTCGGCTCCCTCTGGCAATACCGTCTCGTATTCCGTCAAAGAGGAAGAAAGGCGTCGATGCGCGATGTACCACACGAGGGAAACCAGGCAGCAGAGGACGGAACCGGCGAGGGGGAACCTCTCAATAGGAAAGAACACAACAAAGGCGGCGATAAGGGATCCGGGGACGGCATGCTTCCAGAAATCGGTCTCGGAAGTGGCCCGACAGTAATCGACAATGTACATGAACCCCATGGTCGATGCGACAGATAGAAGCACGGCGGAGGGAATGATCTCAACGAGCCAGAATCCACCCAAAGCTGGCACAATGGCGTGGGCAGCGAAATACCACGCGACACCGGCAAGGAACAGGGCACACGTGCGCAATGGTGAAGCCCAGTTCTCCATGGAAAGCGAGCGCATAACCGTTATCTGCGAGGCTATGCCCAGAACAACGAGCACCGCAACTTGGACGATCGCACAAACGATGAAGACCTGCCCATCTGGTTGTGCGTTGATCCGAGCAGGGATGAACGTGAAACCCGTAAGGATAATGGTCAGATTGGCGCACCAATGGAGAATAACCCAGCCATTCCCCAGCTTATAGGAAGCCGAAGGCTCCTCACGACCATCAGTCATGGCATACCTTCCTCACAGCAACGTTGTCGAAATACCGCACTGAATCGCAAAAGCCCAGACAGCGAAAACCCCTTCTCCCATGCAAGACGAGATGCCCGACGAGCGGACGGCAAGCAGCGTCTACGGCGAAGAGCGCCTCCCATCATACACGATGTGGACCAGCTTCGCGCTCGGTGCGCGACCTCCCGCTTATTCCAGCGGCTTGCCGCGCCTGGGACGTCCTGGATGGTGCGCAGGCCATTTGACGGCGGCTCGCCAAGGGGGAACCAGTACTTCCACGCCTCGAAGGGATGGGCGCCCTCCACCCGGTCCACGTCCCTAAAGGCGTCCTTGGGGACGATGGTGTGCAGCTTGCGGCCGCTTAGCGTGAGACTCGTGGGGATTCCCTGAAATGACCGGGGCGATAAAGGAGGTAGCGGTATAATGATTCATTACTGCGGGCGTGGTTCAATGGTAGAACTTGAGCTTCCCAAGCTTACAACGCGGGTTCGATTCCCGTCGCCCGCTCCATGGAATCCGAAGCCAGGGACATGTTCCTTGGCTTTTTTTATTTATGAAAACGTAGCGGGGCTCGAGTCCGTTAAATGCTCGCAAGTCGATTAACGAAACAGCCGAAACGGGCAAGCCCCCGAGAAGCCATATTAAAAAAGCCCCTTACGGGGCTTTGATGATGCTTTATTTTGCAGCTCCAATGCGGCAGATGGTGGTTCCGCAATCGGGACACTTACCCTTGGTGATGGGCTTACCGTTCTTGGTAACGCCCTCAACGGGATCCTGCATTTCCTTCTTAGCCTTGCACTTCACGCAATAAGCCTCGATAGCCATAAGTAACCTCCAATGGTTCATTTGGCAAGCACCCGAGGGGCGCTCCTTAACACAACGACCTTCCATGAGGCCGTTTGAGTACCGACATATAATACCGTATTTTTTAACCCCTCACCTCGCGATTTGTCTCCGAAGAGAACAGGAATCGCCTGAGGTAGCAAAAAAAGCCGCCGAATGGCGGCTTTTTTATAGGCTAGATATTCTTCAGCAGCTCCACAACGAAATCGGCAGCCGCATCGACGCTCTGGGAATCGATGTTTTCCACCATGTCGTTCGCTTGAGCGTAGCGAGCCGGTGCATAGCCATCCATACCAACGAGCGATACGGCCTGCATGCGATGCTTCGCGGCATAGCTTGCCGGACTTTCTTTCCAATCGATGGAAGCGCTTGCCAGCTGCACGCCCGACGCTTGAGACGCCTTCTTGATGAAGCGCTTCATGCGAGGCGAGCATTTAGCCTGCGAGAGGTCGCCTTCACGCTCGAGGTAGGAAAGCGTGCCGCCGCCCAACGCCTCGAGGTTCACGATAACAGCGCCGCGCATTTCGGGCGCATGCTCGGCGAGGAACGCCTTGATGCCGCCGTTGTTGGCAAGTTCGGAACCAAGAGCAACGAACCAAACCTCAGTGTTGATATCGCCGGCCGCGAAAGAATAGATTTGCTGAATCTCTTCAGCGGTTTCGATCTTATCGCCCTCAGATTCCGCATGGCGCAGCGCAGCTTCATACGCCGAAGCGAACGAATCGGACGAAACCGAAGCGCCCTGCGACAAAGGCTGAACATCGGACGCTACCGCAGACGCAGGGGCCGGAGCCGCCGCATCGTCGGAAGCGGTCCCATTCGCCTCACCCAAAACGCGCGCACGCATATTCGAAAATGCGCCGCCGTTCCAATCGTCGTCTTCGTCACGGAAGCTCTCCCAGCCGCCGCGGGCCTTTCCAACTTCACGTGCGTCGAAATCGTCCCCCACGCCGAGCCATTCGGAAGCGCTTTCCTCTTCTTCCTTCTTCTTGCGACGGAATTTCCCGAAGAACTTGCCAACGCGCGATTGGGGCATTTCAACATAGCCGGGGCCAGCAAATGCGCCGGTCTCGGTGAAATCGCTCTGGAAGGCAGAGTCATCGGCGTCATCGATATACATATCTTCAGGTTCAACGCCGTCGAGAAGCTCATCACCCACAGGCTCAGCGCCAATAGAGCTAATAGCCGAGAAAGAACCCGTGAGACTCACATTGGAGCGTTGCTCGGCGGAAGGTACCTCATAGGCGCCAGCACCAACAGCAGGCGCGGCAGGCATAGAAGGCATTGCAACGGTTGCGCCCGGTGCCGGGGTTTCTATTTGAGGGATCGATGTCGAAAGCAAGCTCTTGGCAGCTTCGGTGCCGCGATTCTCGGCGGCGCTGGCAAGCGGGGCGCGCTGACGCAGCTCGTCGAACGTAATAGGCTTCGGCTCAGGCGCCACCATGGCGGGCAGCTCGATGCGAGGCAAATCAACCACAGGAATGTTCGCGGAAATAACCTTCGCGGCAGGCTGGGCCGGAGCTACGCCTTCGACACCCTCAGAAATGCGAGCACTTCCAGCGATTGCCGCTTCGTATGCAGCAACGCCTGATTGCTGGGCTGCCACTTTTTCATCCACGGCGATATCCACGGCTTCAGCAGCCGTCGCTTCGACAATCACGCGAGGCGTTGTCGCACGCTCGGCCTGCACGGCAGAACGATCGGCGGGCGGCTGGTAGTACATCATCTGGGGAAGGCGCGTCGTAGCGGCGGCGGGGCTCACGGGAGCCTTGTCAGCAGCGGGCTGCTGCGCTTCAGAAAGGGGTTCCTCGGAAGCGGAGACGGGCGCAACTTCGATTTCGGATTGAATGGGCTGATTCTCCTGAGCAGGTTCCTGCGCAGGATTGGCCACCTCGATTGAGGGTTCGACGGCAACAGGCTCAGCAGCCTTCACGGCGTATATATCGGCGGAAGGCTTGGGAGCTTCGATTTCCTGAGATTCATCCGCGACGGACGCGGCCAAAGGCTCCGCAATACGTGCGGCCTGAGCGGCGGGAGCAGCCGATTCAAAAACAACCGGCTCAGAAGCCGCAACGACCGCGGGGGCGGCAGCTTCATCCTGAACCTTTGCGGACTCGGCGGCGGCGCTTGCCTGAGCGGCACCCGTCGGATAATCGGCGAAACGGGAGCGATACGTATCGTCTGCGGCGGCCTGTTCGTTCGATTCAGCCATTTTCTCGCGAGCCTTTTCGGTCGCCTTCTTATACCAATCGGGCACCGAAGCCGGGCGGCTCGCAGCCGCAGCCGCAGCAGCGCTCGCTGCTTGCGCCTCAGCGATGCGTGCAGCCTCGGCGGCTGCGGCTTCGGCCTCGTGGCGAGCGCGTACGCGCTCTTCATACGCGGCGCGCGCGTCGGCAGCTGCTTCTTCCTGAGCATGTTTCTCGTTCAATTCGGCAGCCTTCGCGGCAACCTCGGCGAGCGGACCTTCGGGGGCGCCGGTCAACGCGGCCATCGTTTCCTTGCGCTGCTGCGCGGTATCGGCAACGATGGGGCCATCTTTCAACTGCACCAGATTGTCGGAAATGCTGGAAGGCTCACGTTTTTCGGAAACGAAAGAGACATCTTCGCCGGCAGCAATAGGCGCATCGGCAGAAACTTCGCCATTGCCAAGGCGGCGGGCAACCTCAAGCATGACGGCAACGCCAGAAGCGTTATCGTTCGCAGCTTCGGTAAAGGGACCGAATTTCTCAAGCAGGGCAAACACGAGCAGGACGGCGCTCGGAATAAGGCACACGCCCGCAAGCACGGCGAGCACCAAAGAAGCGGCGCCTTCGGAAAGCACCGCCCCGCGCAGAAGCATGAACACTGCCGCAACGACCATGCCGCCAAGCGCACCATAACGCAGGGGGCGTAGTGCACGAACGAAAACGCCGGCAGTTTCGCGGCGCACCTTGCCACTATCGTAGTTAGCAATCACAATAACCTTGCGACGACGCGAACCCGCAGCATCGCTCGACTGGGTAGGCTCGTATTTCGCGACGATGTTCTGGCTCACGCCCTTCGTGAACACCTGTGAAAGAAGAGGGTGGTCGAGCGCCTCGGAAATGGCAACAGCAGCTGCAGCCAGAGCCAACACGCCGGCCGGAATAGCGATAACAGGCAGAATAATGCCGAGCAGCACTGCAACGATTGCCACGCCATAGCAAATGATCGGCGTCATAAGCGCATTGGAGTTGCAGGTGAAATCTTCGATTTGCGCAGATAGATGGGCATCTTTTTGCAGACGCTCAGTAATATAGAGCGCAGCTTGCTGTTCCTCTTCGGTTCCCGCGGGACGCGGGCCAATTTCTTGGGAGAGGTATGCTATATGATCCATTGGTGTGCTCATGTTGCACCTTTCACAGACTTTATTCGCCATGATGTGGGCATATTCGTTTGAAAGTATACTCCATCAACCGCTGATGCCGAGATAATCACGAAGAAACGCATCGCATGCGGCTGCCTGGGAGCGTATCTCCATATACTGCTGCCGCGAATCGCCGAGCGATTCATCGAGCGCCGACACAATGGGCGCTTCTGTGGTTTTGGGAAGCTTGGCCGCGAGTTCGGCGGCTGCAGCGTCGCATTCGTTGTACTTTTCATTGTTCGAATCGGCGGCCGCCTTGTCTTGCACGTAAATCGCTTCGTCAGACGCGATGGCATACGCAATCGACTGCTGCCGCGCCGCAATGTAGTCGTCGAACGGGCCATAATCAGCGGGATACAAGGCTTGCGCTTGTTCGAATTGCGACGACGCTTGCATCAAAAGCTCGCGGGCGTGTTCGCATTTCTTTTGGGAAGCCCGCGTATTTTCCTCATTGGTATCGGTTACCAATTCGGCGGCCTCTCGAAGAAGGGCGTCGGCGCTGAGCACGTTTTCCCAGCACGAAGCCATGAGATTTGAGGTTTGCTTGGCAGCCTGCTCCTCGGTCAAAATTGCTTCGGCGAGTTCGAGCATGGTTTTCCGAGCTTCGGCCGAAGCCGCAAGCTGATCGGCAGCCTTCTCGTCGTCGCCCGAAACGCCCTCTTTGGCCGATTCGGCAAACGATTTCGCGGCGGAAAGCTTCACGTTGACATCAGGAATTTTGCCTATTACATCGGGAATCTTCGATTCATCGAGGTCGTTGAAAGAAGCCACCACCAATTCATCGGCGGCGAGCACGACCTCATCGGCCGAGGTAAGTTCACTGAAGCCTTGGCTGAGCAGCGATTTGTGTTGTTGATTGTCTTCATACGCGGCCGTAAACACGTGCACTGCGAACGCCGAAGCGCCCGCAAACACCGCAAGCGCGAATGCGAGGCCCACCGCGCGCCAAGCGCGGCGCGCAGTTTTGCGGCGTTTGATTTCGGCTTCGGGGTTCGCGAGCGCACGATCTCGCGCCTGGGTGCTTCTGTTTCGACGGTCGGAAATCGACAGAGCGATGCCCGCGACGTCGGCGCCCGTAATGGGCTGCTTTTTCGAGGAAGCGCCCGATGCGCGTTTCGACTTCCCCGAAAAAAAGTGGGGCATGGTGAACGAGGGGGAAGCGCCCGAACCGCCTTGCGACGCATCTTCTTCGTCTTTTTGCGCGCTGAGGCCACCGAGCACCGAAAGCGACAGCTCGTTGGACGTTCCCTTGGTGTTTCTTTTCAAATGGAGGTTCGCCGCAATGGTGCGGTGCTCCCCAGTATGGGCTTTTTTCTTCATGCGGCTATTGTATCGCAGAGCCCACAACGCCCCGACGCAGCGCCTCGATCGCTTCGGCGCGCGTGCATTTCACGATGTTTTTCGACGGAAGTGAACGCAGGAACACCCTTCCGTAGCCTTTCGTAACCAATCGCTTGTCAGCCAACACAAGTGTACCGGAATCGGTTTGAGAGCGAATAAGGCGACCTGCCGCCTGCTTCACCTCGATAACCGCCTGGGGCAGGGTGTAATGCGACCAGGCGCTTGAATCGCGCACCGCGCGCTCGCACGAAAGCGGATCGGTCGGCTTGGCGAACGGCAGCTTCGGAATAACCACGCCTTTCAATGTGGCACCGGGAGCATCGAAGCCTTCCCAGAAGCTCTTCAAGGCGAACAGCGACAAGTGCTCGTCTTTCAGGAAGTCGTCTCGCAGGCCCTTCGTGGAAACGCCCCATTTTTGGCATACGAGCCGCAGCCCCGCTTCTTTCAGCGAGGGATCGACCGCGCCGAAGCATTCTTCCATTTCGCGACGATTCGTGAACAGCGTGAGCATGCTTCCGTTTTGCGCAAGATGCGCCTGCGTAAGGAAATCTTCGAGCGTTTCCAAGTAGCCAGGCTGATTGGGCTCGGGAATATCGGTGAGCACAAGCACCTGCATATTCTTGTCGAAATCGTAGCTCGAACCCAGCATGCAGGTATTTGCCCGCGACTCCTCGGTCTCGCCAAGACCCATGGCGCCGAGGAAGTTCTTGAAATCGTCCCCCACGGCGATTGTCGCGCTCGCATACACCACGGAATGCGTTTTCTCGTAAAGGGTTTCGTCGAGCGTAGCGCCAATATTCACGATAAGGGCCTCAAGGCATTCGGCGACGCGTTCAGGCTTGCGCGAAAGCTTCGCGGCATACACGTAGTTCTCGTCGACTTTATTCAGAATAAGGTCGCATGCTTGCAGCATGCCCTTCGCATCGATGACTACCGTGGCAACATCTCGCTGCACATCGGCAACACCGTCGACGCCTTCGAGGAATGCGACGAGCTCGCTCGCCGCTGCGACGAGTTTTTCGGCCGATTCTTGAAATTTCTTGCCATATTCGCGCAGGCCAGCGAACTGCTGGCTCGCGCGTACCTCGTCATTGATCCACAGCTCAATGTTCTCGTAGTTGCGATTCTGACGATTCGTGTCACACGCCACCAGGTCTTTCATGTGGTGGGAGAACGCGATTGCGTCGCCCGAGAACGCACGGCCGGCCTTGGCTGCCTTTTCGGTGAGACCATAGAAAAGCGAACTCGCTTCGGGCATCGTCGCCTCGTTCATGGGCGCACGGCGCTCCAGACGTACAAACGGGTTGCGCTTCGCATCGGTTGCGGCCAAACGATTCGCAAGGCGTACGATTTCGGCGGCATCGAGCTTCACGGCAAGCGCGCGGCGGGCTTCCGCCTCGGCGCCGTGGGCCTCATCGACGACCCAATAGCGCGTCGGAGGCAGCAAGAAACCCTCGGCGGCAAGGTCACAGAAGAACAATGAGTGGTTCGTTACGAGCACGTTCGCCGATTCGGCGCGCTTGCGCAAGCCATGCACGAAGCACTGCGGGCCAAAGAAGGGGCATTTGCGCTTCAGGCATTCACGCGACGTGGTGGTGATAGCGTAGCGTGGAAGCACGCGGTAATCGAGCTTCAGGCCGTCCATATCGTCATATCCAGTTTGTTCAATATACGAAAGCAGAGCGGCGATCGAAGGCGCCTGACTCACGTCTTTGCCCGTCACATTCACCGTGCGCGCTCCGTCGCTTACGATATGCGACACTTTTCGCATACAGGGGTAGTGCGAGAATCCCTTTAGCGCCACGTATGACAAGTCGCCTACACCGGCTTCGGCAAGCGTGCTTTTCAGCAGCGGCAGTTCCTTATAGACGATTTGGTCAAGCAGGGCATTGGTTTTCGTAGCCACACCAATGCGCGAGCCGCTACGAAGGGCGCCAAGCGCGGAGGGCAGCAGGTAAGCCATCGACTTACCGACGCCCGTACCCGCTTCAACCACCAAATTCGTGCTCGTAGAGAACGCCTTGAGCACTTCTTTAGCCATAACGACTTGTTCATCGCGCGGCTCGAAGTCGTTATACAGGCTGCCCACCAGGCCATCGGGGGAAAATGCCGCTTCAATTTCCTCGGCAGCGGGGAATTCCATCGGCAAATCTTCCGATTGCGCATTTTCGGAAGCATTTTCGGAAGCAGGCTTCGGCTGGTTCGCTTGTGAAAAACGGCTGCGACGCATAGCTGAAAGCGAAAACGGGAAGGTTTCCGTCTTCTCGCCCGCCGCCGATGTCGCATGTTCGCGCTGCTGGGTCGCGATGAGTGCAAACACCGCGCCCGTCGACCATTCCTCAATGGGCGCAAGTTTGGAAATATACTCGACCAAATCGTTCGGCATATCGCTCACAGCAGCCAAAAGAATGCGGTATACCGCGCACAGGGCCTCGACATCGGCGTCGGCACGGTGGGTTGAAATAGGCGCGTCGAATGCGTGAACCAAATCGATCAGGCGATGCGATTTCAAACGCGGAAGCGCGATGCGCGCCAAATCGAGGGAATCAATCCAAAGATTTTCTTTCAAGCATGCGCCACCCGCGTTTTTCGTCACAAAATGACGGTCAAACGCGGCGTTGTGCGCGACGAGCGTGGCGTCGCCCACGAAACGCGCGAGTTGCTCGCACGCCTCAACGGGCGTGGGCGCATCGGCGACATCGGTATCAAAGATATTCGTAAGATGAGAAATTTCATCGGGAATAGGCTTGCCGGGATTCACGAACGTCACAAACCATTCAGTGATTTCGCCGCGCTCAAGACGAGCGGCGGCAATTTGCGTGAGCTCGTCTTTCCGTTCGGAAACGCCCGTGGTTTCGGTATCGATAACCACGATATTGCGGTCGAGGTCACCATAGTCGGCATGCAAAGCTTGCGTTTTTAACGAGGCGTAACGCGCCGCCACATCGGTGGGCGTGCCATCGGTCACAAAGTCGTATACACTCGTGTGTTGATCGTCTATTTGCATTCGTTGCACTTCCGATTCGATTCATTCATCCATATATGTTTTGAAGCCTACCACGAAAGGACGCCGCATGACCTCTCATAAGCCCGGCGATATATATTTTGGCGAGTATGTTCGCTTTTCCACCTCGGATAAAAAAGTAGGAGCAGCGCTCGCGGGACCCGATAATGCCGTGGGCGATATTGGCACCATCGAATTCGTGCTCGACGACTCCAAAAGGCAAATCGCGTGGCTTAAAAACCCTTACGGGCAATTGGTTGGCTTTTTGAATAACCACGACTCATACAACACGGCCGTCATGGCCGCAAAAGGCTGGGAGCTGCATTACGTGCTCAGCTTCACCGCCTACAGCGAAGAGCCTGAACCGGGCGAGTATTGGGGCCAGGTTGCCCTTATCGCCTTCGCACCGCGTTACGCCGAGGAATTCAATGTTTTCTTGAAGGCGTTCGCAAAGGCAGCTGGCGACGGATCGCGCCCTGATCCCAAGCTCAGCAACGACAGCATCGTTTCCGTGCTTGCCAACCCTGCCGAATGGAAACCTTCCTCAAAAATCAAAATCCCGCGCGGCGGCGGACGCACTGCGATTTTGAAAGACCATCGCAGCGTGCACGACTCCATGCTCGACGCCGCTCGTTCCAAAAAGGTCGGCTGCTACATCGTAAGTTGGGCCTTTATTCTGGCGGTTGTCACGCTCGTGGTTTGGGCGCTCCATAAATTCGGCCTTTTCTAAGCCGTTCTAAGACATTTTCGAAGCTTTAGTAGACTAACGAGCCCTGCGGAGGAGAAAACCCACCGCAGGGCTCGTTTCATTTGATTTAAGCGATTTGGTCTATTCCAAACCGAGCGCGACGATCTTTTCGCACAGCTCAGGGAAGCTCATTCCGGCAACCTTCGCCGCATCGGGAACAAGCGAGGTTCCCGTCATGCCAGGCAGGGTGTTCGTCTCAAGAAGCCAACATACGCCGTCGGCATCCATCATCACGTCGCTGCGGGAAATGCCGCGGCAACCCAAAACCGAATGTGCCGCAACCGCGAGCTCTTGAATGGCTTCGGTTGCCTCCGCGGAAAGCGGAGCGGGGCATAAATGTTTGCTGCCGCCTTGAGCATACTTCGCATGGAAGTTATAGAACTCATCTTCAGTGGGCACGATTTGGATAACAGGCAGCGCGCGCGGGTCGTCGTTGCCAATAACGCCCACGGTAAGTTCGGTGCCTTCGATAAACGCTTCGATCATGGCTTCCTCGTCGACACTCAAAGCCAAGTCGATCGCGCCGCGCAATTCATCATACTCATGGACGATTGTCATACCGAGGGAGCTGCCCTCGGTCGTGGGCTTCACCACGCAGGGAATGCCAATCTCGGCGGAAATCTCTTTGAGGTCTTCGTCATCGAGCTCATCGCCCTTGCCAATAACGACGGAAGCAGCAACGTTCAAACCAGCGGCGGCATACAGCTCTTTTGCCTTGCCCTTATTCACGGCCTGCGCACTTGCGAGAATGCCCGATCCTGTATATGGAATGCCTACCGTTTCGAGGAACCCCTGAATCGTGCCGTCTTCGCCGCCTTTGCCATGCAGCGCCAAAAACGCGATGTCGTAATTGCCGTCGATGAGCTTCTTCAGATCCTCTTTCACCGAGGGGTCGACAAGGTCAACAGCGAAGCCAGCCTCTTTCAATGCATCGGCGCATGCGACGCCGGAATTCAAAGACACCTCGCGCTCGCCGCTTGTGCCGCCATACACCACAGCGACGGAATAATCCTTCGGGTTGCCTGAATACGCCATTTCATTCCTCACTCTTATCGCAGCTTTTCGCGATGGGCTCGCGCCCTCTTAAATTGCCTTCGCCCAATATAACCCATGCACGTAAGGCGTGCTTGCATTGGGCGTATTTTCTGCCGACACAACATACGCCGAACCGCATTTGAAGTTACCGATTCTTTGTATTAACGATGCGAATCTCAGCATCTTGAATCGCGTACGAATCCTAACGTTTTTGATTTTTAAGCTGGCCGCACGCCGCCGCAATGTCGCCACCACGCGAATCTCGCATGGTTGCTTCGACGCCCGCGCGTTCGAGCGTTCGAATGAACGCATCGACGCGATGTTTGGAGGCAGGCTGAAAAGGGGAGCCCGGAACATTATTGAGGGGCAGCAAATTCACGTGGGCGGAAATGCCCTCGCAGAAATCGACGAGCGCCTGCAGGTGGTCGTCGTCGTCATTGAAGCCTTTGATAAGAAGATATTCGAGCGAAACTCGACGGCCACAATCGGCTTGGTATTCCTCAATTGCACGATGCAAAGCGGAAAGCGATTGATTTTTCACACGAGGCATAAGAGCATCGCGAGTTTCCTGGATGGCGGAATGCAGGGAAACCGCCAGAATAAACTGCTCGGGTTCCGCACCGAATGCTCGAATGCCATCGAGAATGCCGCACGTCGAAACCGTAATGTGGCGCGCGCCAATGTTGAGCCCATCTTTGCCATTCAGAAAACGAAGGGCTGCAAGGGTATTGCCGTAATTCAAAAACGGTTCTCCTTGACCCATGATAACCACGTTGCTCACGCGGGTGCCCATATCGTTCTGAGCAAGCAGTACCTGCTCGACAATTTCTCCGGGAAGCAAATTGCGCGTGAATCCTTCTTTACCTGTGGCACAGAACGAGCACGCCATCGCGCAACCGACTTGCGACGAAACGCATACCGTAAGGCGATCGCCCGACGGCATGGCAACCATTTCCGCCGTGCAGCCATCGGCATATCGAACGATGTATTTCCTCGTGCCGTCACAAGAAACCTGTCGATCGTCGATTTCCGCACCATACAGCGGGGCAGCTTCGGCGAGCTTCGCGCGCATGTCTTTCGAGAGATTCGTCATTTCATCATACGAGGAAGCTCCTTTTTGATAGAGCCATTGCTCGATTTGCTTCGCGCGGAATGCTGGCATGCCGGCGCTTTTCATAAACTCGGCAAGGCCTTCCCTTGAATACGCTTTAATGCCCTTTTCGATATCTACCATGTTGTATATCCCTCGTCGAAAGAAAGGGCCTTCGGAATATCGCGAAGGCCCTTGGTTATATGTCGGTGCTATTCAGCAGAATGCTTCATAAGATCGTAGAGACGATGCAAGTCTTCTTCGTCCTTGAATTCGATTTCAATCTTATTTTTTCCGTTCACACTGCGAACCTGAACCTTCGTATCAAATGACTCAGAAAGGTCTTTCGCGGCGCGACGGAAGAAGCGGGGCTTTGGCGGCTTTTTCACCGGATTGTTCTTTTGCTTCTCGCGGCCAGCAATCAAGCGAGCGAGCGATTCGGCTTCACGAACCGAAAGCTTTTCCTTAGCAAGCTTTTCGGTGAGCTTTGCGCGACCTTCATCGGAAGGAATGGCCAAAATCGCGCGGGCGTGACCGGCCGTGATTTTCTCCTCATACAGCATCTGTTGGGCGTCTTCAGGAAGGTCGAGCAAACGCAAAGCGTTCGCGATGGTCGAGCGGCCTTTTGAAACCGCACTCGCAACTTCAGACTGCGTGCGGTTGCCGCGCTCCATCATGCGTTTGTAGCCATACGCCTCTTCGATAGGGTTCAAATCACTGCGTTGGAGGTTCTCGATAAGCGCAAGCTCGAGTACCTTCATATCGTCGGCCTCTTTGATGCGAACCGGAACCTTCTTCAGGCCAGCAAGTTGGGAAGCCTGCCAACGACGCTCGCCGGCAATAATCTCATAGCCCTCAGCATCTTCGCGAACCAAAATAGGCTGCAACAGGCCATCTTTCTCAATTGAAAGCGCCAACTCGTCGAGCTCTTCCTTATTGAAATGCATACGTGGCTGGTTCGGATTCGGATGCACCAATTCGATAGGCACCTCATCCAAATGATGAGGTGCTGCTTCAGCGGAAGATTCAGGAGCTCCAGCAGTTTCAACTTGAGGCTGAGCCTGAGTTGCGGCGGAAGCCGTCGCTTGAGGCGCGGGAACTGTCGCTTGAGGCGCGGGCGCAGCTTCGCGCTGCATCAAACGCGCATCAAGAGCGCTCGGACGATTGACTTCCTCCATATAGCGGGCAGCGGGCGTCGCGGGACGTTCGGTGACGCTTTTAATGGTTACGCCATCGGGCTCTTCGATGAGTTCCGTCTTCGCTACCACATCTTTCACCGCAATGCGCGAACTCAGCGGCTCGGTTGCGGCGGTCGGCTTCGCATATTGCTTCGGAGTGGAATACTTCTCGCCATCGAGCGTTTCGCGATCTTCGGGAGCGAGGTCTTCCTCACGAATCACTTCACGTTCGACAACGGGGGCAGGTGCGGCGGGTGTGGGTTCCGCGATCGAAGCCGCCTGCGTCTCAACGTGTTCCACGTGACGTTCGGGCGTTACACGAACAGGCTCGGCGGGCGCTTCATACCCGCCAAGAAGAGAATTCAAACCACGGCCGAGACCGGCCTTCTTATTTTTAGCCACGCTGGCTCACCTCTCTTGCAAGGGCGCAGTACGCCTCCGCGCCTTTACCAGTCGGGTCGTATTCATTAATCGGTTGGCCGAAACTCGGCGCTTCAGAGATTTTAACCGTACGAGGAATCACCGTATCGAAAACCGTGCGACCGAAGAAATTACGCACTTCGGCGGCAACCTGCTTCGAAAGCGTGGTACGTCCGTCGTACATCGTGAGCAGCACGCCGTAGATTTCCAAGCCAGGATTCAGAAGGCTCTTCACGCGCTTCATTGAATCGAGCAGCTTCGTCACGCCTTCCAACGCATAAAACTCGCATTGGATAGGAATAAGCAGCTTATCGGCAGCAACGAGTGCATTCACCGTAAGCAGGCCGAGCGAAGGCGGGCAATCGATGAAAATGTAATCATATTTGCCGCGCACATGGCCAATCGCTTCCTTCAGGCGTCCCTCGCGAGCCATTTCGGAAACGAGCTCGACTTCGGCACCTGCAAGATTGATAGTTGCGGGAGCAACATCGAGGCCTTCGCACACATCAGGAATGATGATATCGGTAAGCTGGGTGTCGCTGATGAGCACATCGTAGATGCATTCATTCAAAAGGTTCTTTTCGATGCCCAAGCCGCTCGAGGTATTGCCCTGCGGATCAAGGTCGATAAGCAGCACCTGTTTTCCCATGGCGCCCAATGCCGCACCAAGGTTAATGGTCGTCGTCGATTTACCGACGCCACCCTTCTGATTAAGAATCGCAATAACCTTCGTGGTGCCCACGACGTGCCTCACGGGTTTCTTTTCAGCATACGAACGGAGCGGAGTCGCGGTATATACCGCCTCAGAAGGAGCGGGTTCATTCGCGTATGCGTCAGCCTGAAGATCTTCCTGAGTGGAAGAAACAACGGATGTTTCACGTGAAACATTTGGATCGCGCTCGATAACCGGAGCGTTCTCAGGGTTGTAGCCGACCTGTTCGCTTTCGGCGGCGTTGCCTTCCTGATCTTTAGGCTTTCGACTCTGGTTCTTCAAACCATCAAACAGTCCCACGCGTCCTCCTTCATTGATACTGCGTGTATATGCGAGGCTTATAGCCAATGTAGAACGAAGATGAAGGATGTTTCACGTGAAACATCGAAACCGACGCTAAAAACGCGAGGCTCAAGCCATTGCGAATTTCACAGGCGAGCCGTCAAGCGCATTTCCGTCGCTAAGTTGTTCCATTATATATTCAGTAAGGGAATTAGCCGCAGCAATCCACAGCCGTGCCAAAAATTCCTGGTTCGCCAATTTTTGGCACATCGACGGTTTTTACGCGGGAAGAACCAAATACAAGATCGACGCTTCTTAGAGCAACCCCGAGGCGCGGATACTCAACCGCACTAACGGCGTTTCTCGTAAGCAGTCTTGGGAAGAGGGGGTCGGGCTTGTTATCGACGTTTCTTGCTCTTCTGACCACTCTTCTGAGCGAAGTCGGCAAGCGTAAGAGGATTGCGCTGCGCCATGCCTACGCGGCGCGGAAGCGCGATACGCGGGTTTGCCGCTTTCTGGAACACGAAAATACGGCGCGTGGAACCATCGCTTAGCTCATGGCTGTCATCGCATACGAGTTCGAAGCCAAGCGGTTTCATAATGCCGAAGGCGATTTCAAGTTCCTCTTCAGTCGGTTGCGCCTTGTAGCACACCAAACGACCGCCCTTACGCAAAAGGGGCGAGGCCAGCTCGAGCAGTGACCCGAGCGAACTCAAGGCGCGAGCCGTGAGCACCGAAAACTCCCTCGGACGCTCAAGGGCGAGATCCTCAATACGGCCGCCATACGTGGAAAGGCGATTACCAACGCCGAGCTCTTCGGCAACAGGCTCCAGAGCGCGAACCTTCTTCTTAACTGAATCGACGAGCAGGGTTTCGCGACCCGTGAGCACGCACAGGGGAATGCCGGGGAAACCTCCACCAGTACCTAAGTCGCCATAGAGGCCAACCGGCGCATCATTCACGTACGGCAAGCCGAGCACGCTGTCTTCCAGATGCAGCACCATACCGTCTTCCTCGGAGAGAATGCGCGTGAGGTTCATGGTCTTGTTGATTTCCATAATGGCATGGAGGTCGTCGAACAGGATTTGCTCCTGCTGTTCGGTGATGTCGATGCCGTGGCGCGTGGCCAGAATATCGCGAAGCGTGCCCATGAAAACCTCTCTCGTTGCGCGGTGCGCGTGTTCATTGCCTGCAATTGTACCGTGTTGGCCAAAACACGCCATAAAGAAAGGCCCTTCTTCAGAAGAAGGGCCTTAAAAGCATGCATGTGAGTTTGTTCCCTAGCAGGGGATAATCACCACGTGACGGGCGGCGCCCTCGCCTTCGGAAGCGGTTTCAACGCCAGGCTCGTTGCGCAGAGCAAGATGAACCAGGCGGCGCTCGTAGGGCGTCATGGGGCGCAGCTTCACGCTGCGATGCTGCGACTTCGCGCGTCGAGCGGCGGAGTATGCCGCAGACTCGATTTTCTGACGTTGACGGTTCTTATAACCTTCAACATCGACGATGACCGGATAGCGGAAGCCCATCGTGCGCGTTGTGATGGCGGAAATGATGAACTGCAACGCGTCGAGCGTTTTGCCATGACGGCCAATAAGGATAGCCAGGTTGTCGCCCGTGATATCCAAAATAAGCTCGCCCTCATCGCCCTCGTACTCGTCGATGGTGACTTCGCCCACATCGAAGTGCTCGAGAATACCCTTCAACGCGGCAATAGCGGTATCGGCAATTTCATCGAGCTCTTCTTCGCTCACATCGTGTTCTTCGCTGTGCGGCTCATCGCCTTTGAGCTGGTCTTCGGTGGTATCTTCGACCGCTTCCTCGTTAACCTGATCGTCCATGATTTCGTCGGACATGGTTCAATCCTTTCTGTATATGCAAGCGCGCCAGATATGGCGCGCGGCATGGTCGGATCGATATTAGTGCTTTTTGGTCGGACGCTTCTTCTTAGCCTTGCGCTCGACATCAACTTTGACGGGCTCAACTTCAATGCGAGCGGCCTCGGCCTGAGCCTCAACCCTCTTCAGGTGACGCATGGTGAGCTGCTGCTGCAGAATGCCGATAACAGAAGACGCACCCCAGAACAGCAGAACGCCAGCAGGCGAGCTCCAGGAAATCCAGAGCATGAAGATCGTCATAACGCCACCCATGATAAGCATCTGGTTGCGCTGTGCGGAATCGTTCTTGATGTTCTGCAGAACCATAGGCAAAAACGTTGCCAAGGCGAACACGAGCATGAGTACCAAATACGGGAAGAATGCGCCGAAACCGTCAGAAATCACGTTTGCAGGCGTTTTCGTGAGGTCGGTAACCATGCCATAGAAGCTGTACACCTCGTCGGGGTGCGAGTGACCAATCTCACGCAGCGTTTGGAACATGGCCAAGAAGATCGGCATCTGGATGAGCATGGGCACGCAGCCAGCCAAGGGATTGAACTTGGTTTCAGCGTAGAGCTTTTGCATTTCCTCGTTCTGACGAACGGGGTCGTCGGCGAACTTCTTCTGAATCTCTTGCATAAGAGGCTGGACCTTCTGCATTTGGAAGGTCGACTTGATTTGCTTGTGCATGATAGGAGCAACGAGCAAACGGAAGATAACCGTGATAACGATGATCGCAAGACCCCAGTCGCCAAGGAAATTGGCGAAGAATGCGATGCAATCGAATATCCAGTCCTTAAACACGTCCCACATACGGCACTGCCTTTCTAGAGCTTGTCGGGAACAGGATCATAGCCGCCCTCATGGAAAGGGTGGCACCTTGCGATGCGTTTTATGGCGAGCCAGCCTCCCTTGCGTAAGCCGAAACGTCGAATCGCCTCGAGCCCGTATTCTGAGCACGTGGGAACATAGCGGCAGCAGGGGCCAAAAATTGGGGAAATGGCAGCACGATAGAATTGAATCGCGAGCAAAGCGGCCCGCTTAGGCAGCGAGCGCACAAACGCAAACACGGCATTCATCAAATATGCCTTCTTCCACAAACTCCCGCCCGGAGCATTATCGCGAAGCAGGATTGATTAAACCGGCCTTTTCAAGGGCCTTTTCGCATGCGTGGCTCACTTTACTATAAGAAGCCTTCAGAATGGCGGAGCGTGCCGAAATTACGACGTCCCAACCCTCCCACGGGCCCCCAAGATCGCACACGATTGCACGGAGCCGGCGTTTCGCGGCATTGCGCCAAACGGCGTTGCCAAGCTTTTTTCCCGCTATAAAAGCAACACGACCATGCAAATCATGGTCGTGTTGCTCAGTTCTCTTCAGCACAAGCACCGTTGCGAACGGTGTGCTGAAGCGTTTTCCCTGCGAAAAAAGCCGCGAAACGTCGACGCTCGACCTAATTGTCGATTTCACGCCGACCTCCGAGGTTTTTACACGGTCAGACGCTTGCGGCCCTTGGCGCGACGACGAGCGAGAACGGCACGGCCGCCCTTGGTCGCCATGCGTGCGCGGAAACCGTGGGTCTTGGCGCGCTTGCGGTTATTCGGCTGATAGGTGCGCTTCATTTCGACTCCCTTTCACGTTATTGCAGCATGTGTTTCTCAATGAATAGCCGTACAAGTATAACGTAGCGAAATCGGATGTAAACCCCCTTTTCACGCAGTTCATAAAGCATTTTCGAAAGAAAACGGCACTTTCGGGCGAAAAAACGCTACTAGTAGGCTCGCTTATGTTTTCAACACTATATATAGGTTTCAATTCACGACGAATTCTTCACGAGTGGAAAACGGAACGGAAAACAACGACTTTTCCAACCGCGGAAAACTGCCAGGGAGGCATTGCGGCTCTTTCCACCGCACGATCGCGGGCTAAATAAGCTCCATTGTGGAAAACCAAGCTTATTCACCGTCTTAAAATGTGGAAAATGAGGAAAACCCAGGCATTACGCGGTTTTTCCGGTGGAAAACTACGCGGAAAACCGTGAAACACGTTTTGGAAAAATGTTTTCCAGCATCGTGGAAACTGCTTTGCAAAAAATTCAAAAAGCGGTTATGAACTGGGTTTTTTCGAGTTTCCATCAATTTTTCCAGCATGAATTCAAAACTTGCTCTGGACTTTTCAGGAAAGCGTACAAACTGTCGTGTTTTTCCGTTCTCTCCCCCTTGTTTTCCAGTAAGTCAAGCTGTTTTTCAAGGTTTTCCGCATTGGTTTCCAATCATTTCCACCGTTTTCCACATTCCTTGAATAAAAAGTGGAAAACTCGGAAAACATGAGGTTGATGGCTATGGAAATTTCCACCATGAGTGGAAAGAGTCTTGAAAAACATGACTTTCCACCTCTAGAATGGTGGAACTCATTCGTGAAAAAGTTTTTACAATTTTCCAAGCGAGTGAAAATTAGCGGAAAACCTGGAATAACTTGGGAAAAGCGTTGGAACCTACACTAAACACAGCACAAAACGCACCCGAGCCCGCATCTGGAGTCAACGAGGATTACTCTCGCGCTATCGCGAGCGCACGAATCGCTTGCTATGACGACTTCCGAAGCGCGCCACGCGTGACTGAAATAGCTCCTACCACTACGGCGGAGTTCATCGAGAATCTTGCCTCCACCATCTACACCCAGGCCCAGCAGGCCGGCGGCAGCATTCCCTATACTGCGATTCGCGAGGTCAGCGAGAATTTCATCCATGCCCAATTCAAGGAAATCGTGGTCTCGATTTTCGATAAGGGCAACACGATTCGCTTCACCGACCAAGGTCCCGGCATTCCCCAAAAGGAAAAGGCACAAATGCCTGGCTTTTCGTCGGCCACAAGCGACATGAAACGCTACATTCGCGGCGTCGGCAGTGGATTGCCCCTGGTAAAGGAATATCTTTCGTTCTCGCACGGTCGCATCACGATTGAAGACAACATCAAATGCGGCTCCGTGGTAACCATCAGCGTGAAACCCGAGGAAGATTTCGACGTGCCGAAGGGCGCACCAACGCGCGAACAGCGCAAACAAATGGTGCCCGCCCTTTCCGACCGCGAGAAAGACGTGCTCTATTTGTTCCTGGACCAGCCCACGCTGCGCGTGACCGACATCGTCGAAGAACTTGGCCTTGCGGCGAGCAGCGCCCACCGTGCGCTCAAAAAGCTCGAGGAGGCAGGCCTTATTTCCACCGTCGGAAAAATGCGACAGGTCACCGACGAAGGTCTGCGCGTTATCGACGCGTTGTTTTAATTTCCACACCCCGCTGAAGACACCACAATTGGAGGATTGGCCGCTATAATTTCGATACCATCTACGGAGGGAAGGCGGCTTGAATAAACATGGATCCAAACAACCCCTATGAAACCTGGCAAGCCGTTATTGAAAAGGTCAAATCGTATGGCACGGTGAATCCGGCGCAGGTCGACGCGTTTCTGGGACGCATGCAGCCGCAAGCGTCGAGCGTGGGTTTCCTGCTCGCCACCGTCGATACCGACTTCATTAAAGGCCAAATCGAAAAGCGCTTTCTTTCGCAAATCGAGCAGGCGCTGCGCGACTTGTTCGAAACCGAATACGCGGTAGAAATCGAGGTCGACCCGGGTTCTTCGGCGTTCATGCAGCAAATCGCCACGCAAAACGCCCAGCAAGCGGCACCTTACACGCCGCCTGCGCAACCGGCAGCCCCTCAGGCAGCGGGAGTGCAGGTGGGTGCCGCACCCATCGCGCCCGCGCATTCCGAACCTGCAGCGCCAACCGCGCAGCCGATTCAACCACAGCCCCAGATCGCACCGCAAGTTCAGCCTGCTATTGCGACACAGCCGAGCTCCCCGCAGCCGCCGGCGGCGACAAGCCACCTCACCGGCAGCCAAATCGCGCGCGCGAACGGCATGGACACGGGCGCCGCCGCGCTGACCTTCGAGAACTTCATCATCGGCGATTCGAACCGTTTGGCCTATTCGATGGCCGTATCGGTAGCGGAATCGCCCGGCAAGTCGACCCTGAATCCCCTGTTCATCTACGGAAAAAGCGGTTTGGGCAAAACGCACTTGCTACGAGCTATCCAGAACTACATTCTGGAAACGCGGCCCGATATGCGCGTGGTGTATATCGACGCGCAGGAATTCATCACGGAATATTCCATCGCCGCGATTGACCACAGCAAAGACAAATCGAGCTTCCAGGCGTTCCAAAGCCGCTATCTCGACGCCGACGCGCTGCTCATCGATGACGTGCAGTATTTCCAGGGCAAATCGGCCACAGTAAATATCGTGTTCCAGCTGTTTAACCGCCTCACCGACGCCGGCAAACAAGTCGTGCTTTCGGCCGACCGTTCGCCGAAGAGCATCGATATCGACGAACGCTACAAGAGCCGCTTCAATTCGGGCGGCACCTACGACATTCAGCCGCCCGAGGTCGAAACGAAGCTCGGCATTATTAAGTCGTTCATCGAGGAATACAAGCGCTCCGAAGGCAGTTGGGATTTATACGTCCCCGAAGATATACAGATGTATATCGCGGAAATATCGAGCTCAAACGTACGCGAGCTCAAAAGCGCCGTAACGAAGATCATTTCGCAAATGACCGCGTTTGGAAACCCCGACATCACGCTTTCCGACGTGAAATCGCTGCTCGAGAACCATTTCTCAGCCGGCGCGTTGAAGAAAATCACCGTCGAAGCCGTGCAGCACGAAGTCGAGCAGTACTATCAGGTGAGCCATGCCGACCTCATTGGCACGAAGCGATCACGCAATATCGCCTATGCGCGCCACGTAGCAATCTATTTGTGCCGCCAGATGATCGACATTCCTTACAACGACATCGGAAAGCGGTTCAATCGCGACCACTCGACCATTATGAGCTCCGTCGAGAAGATCGAGAAGAAGACCAAAGAGAGTCGAGAGCTTCAAGAAGAGCTCGAGATCATTATTAAAAACATTCGGGAAAACTAGTCGAAAACTTGAGGAAAGCGGTGGAAAGATAATATAAGCAATAAAAGCAGTGGAAAGCGGGTGCAGATTGTCAAACATTCTTCAGTCATCATAAACAATGATTGAACAGGCACAATGCAACCTTTTCCACTTTTCCACCGTCCTTATTACTACTACAATCATTAATTATTTATTTAAGAGCAGAAGGGCAAAAAAGTGAGATTCAACATCAACAAGAGCGAACTCCTTAATGCGTTGACCATCGTGTCCAAGGGCACAGCTTCGCGCTCTACCATCCCTGTGCTTTCTGGCGTCTACATTAAAGCAGAGGGTATGGGGCTGGTTATGGAAACCACCGACCTCGAACGCTCTATTCGTTACAGCGTTCCTGCTCTCGTTGAAGAAGAGGGAACAACCGTTATTCCCGAGAAGCTTCTTCTGGATATCGTTAAAAACCTGCCTGAGGCAGCTGTGGAGTTCCAGACGAACGATTCCACCGTCACGGTATCGTGCGGCAAATCGTCGTTCACGCTCAAAACGCTCGATGCAGCCGACTTCCCCCCGTTCCCCAACGTTGACGTTTCGAGTTCCATCGAGGTGCCGTTCGCGGAATTCTGTTCTATGGTTAAGCGCGTGGCGAAGGTTGTCTCGAAGGACCAAAGCCGTGCAGTGCTCACGGGCGTGCTTATCTCCACGTCCGACGAAGGCTTGCGTATGGTTGCGACCGACTCGTATCGCCTTGCTGTGGCCGATATTGCGCTTGAGGGCGTGCAGGAGAATTTCGAGGCGATTGTTTCTGGCGTGTTCCTTCAGGAGGTTGCCGGCCTGCCGAAGATGGAAGAAAACATTACCATTGGCCTTACGGCGAACCAGATTGTGTTCACCTATCAGAATATGGTGCTCATCAATCGCCGCATCGAGGGCAACTTCCCGAACTATCGTCAGATTATTCCGCAGTCATGGGCAACGAAGACGTGCTTCACTACGCAGGAGCTCATTACTGCAGTGAAGCGTGTGGGCTTGGTGAGTGCGCTTTCGTCGCCCGTGAAAATCGACATCAACGCCGAAGCGGGCAACGCGATTATCAACGCGGCCACGCAAGACGTGGGCTCGGCCGAGGAAGTTGTCGGCTGTGAAGTGGCGGGCGAAAGCATTCAAATCGCCCTGAATCACCAGTATGTGCTCGATGGCCTTATGTCTGTCTCGACCGATCAGGTGTTCTTCGAGACCTCGTCGCCCATGAAGCCCGGCATTTTCCGTGCGGGCGCAGGCGAGAACTTCCTGTATCTCGTTATGCCCGTTCGCGTATCTTAAGGACGTGCTTGCCGTGGCAAACGATCTTCGCATTCAGGAAGTGCGCCTGGCCGGTTTTCGCAATTATCGAAGCCTCGCATTGGGCAACATAGGTGGACTCACGATTTTCGTGGGTCCTAATGCCACGGGCAAAAGCAATGTCGTCGAGGGAATTCAACTTTTGTGCGCCCATGGGTCGTTTCGTTCGGCCCGCGGCCGCGACCTCATTATGTGGGGCGCGCCATTCGCTCGCCTCGAAGCGCGATTCGTATCCGACTCGCGCGACTTGAGCGTTGCGACGGTGATTGAACCGGCATCGAGGTCGTACACGCTCAATGGGAAGCGTCGTGCCGCGCAAGATTTGCAGGGAATTCTGCCCGCCGTGGCGTTCTCTCCCGACGATCTTGAGCTTGCGAAGGGCTCCCAAACGCCCAAGCGTTCCGCGATCGATTTGCTTGGCAGCCAGCTTTCGAAGAATCATCGCGTCATTCGCCGCGATTACGAAAAGCTTTTGCGCAACAAGAATGCGCTTCTGAAAGACGAAGCGTCCGATGTGCTCATCGATAGCGTGAATGATGCGTTTATCCCCGTAGCTGCCCGCCTGCACATGTATCGCGTCGCGCTGTTCCGCAATCTATGCGGACGCATGGCTCGCATATACGGTGACATTACCGACGGCGCGGAGGAGCTCTCGTATTCGTACATTCCTTCGTGGCTTCCGGAGGATTTGGCGGAGTTGGCTGAAAGTCGCCCGTACGATGCGGAGATGTCGAAAGACGAGGTTCTTGATGCAACGGCGAATGCGATGTTCTCGCGCCGCCTTGAGGAGCGCGCCCGCCATCGCGCGGTTGTGGGTCCGCATGCCGACCGTATGGAATTTTTCATCGACGGGCGCAATGCTCGCACATTCGCTTCACAGGGCCAGCAGCGCTCCATTGCGCTTGCGTGGAAAATCGCTGAGGTTGAATTGGTTAAGAAGATGCTTGGCGTCAAACCGGTGCTCTTGCTTGACGACGTGATGAGCGAGCTCGATGCCCGCCGCCGCAGTGCGCTCGTTGATTTGCTGCATGAAGACATCCAGACATTCATGACCGCCACCGATTTGACGTGTTTCGAGGACGATATCGTCGATCGGGCATCTGTGCTCGATTTGTCGAAGGCGGGTGTTCGTGCATGAGCAACTCCATGAAATCGTTTTCCATGGCCCTTCAAAAGACTCTGCGTGGGCAGGCGTCTTCGGATGTGCTTGCGGCTAAAGCGGCACGCGCCGCGAAGGTGAAGCGTATGTGGAAGTCGGCGCTTGAAGCGTGCGCTGGCCCTGCTGCTGCGGTGATTCTCGACCACACGAATTCGATTTACATCATTCGCAAGGTCGAAGAAGAGACAGATGTTTCACGTGAAACATCTGAACGGGATGAAACCTCGCGCACCTCGCAGGCCGCCGCTCGTTCGACGGGTGGCGCGTTCGCTCGTCGAAAGCCGCCCGCGGGCGAGCTCATCGTGTATGTGGAAGATAGTCTTATCGCAGCGGAGGTCGACGCGCGCCGTGAAATGATCAAGCTGAAGTTCCTTGAGCTGTTCGGCGAAGAAATCGACGAGTTTCGCATTCGCGTCTCGCGTGGCAAGTACAAACTCTCTCATCCTTACCGCGAAGAAGCCGAAAAAACGGCGGCTCAAGAGAAAGCGCCGCGTGTGGCGCTTTCTGAGGCGCGTATAGCCCAGATTGACGAGGAGCTGTCCACGATTCCCGATAAAAAGGTGCGAGAAGCGCTTAAACGCGCCATGATTTCCGATTTAGAGGTAAAAAACGCTGCGGCAGCCAAAAAAGGCGACAATGGGGCCTTGTAGGCCGTGTGGACTATCTTAAATCGCGTGCTGAAGCGCGGTATAAAACCCTGAATATGGTAAAATTCGCTAGTTGGATTGCTTGAGTTTTCGCGCCCTTTCCAGCTGGCGTGCTCCTCGGCGTCCTGTTTTATGTGAAATTGGCGGTTGAAACGCTTTATGCCTATGGCGCCGGCGTATGTCGGCGCATCCCGATTTGCATCGGGACGGAAAGGAGGAGGTCGTGGTCAAAGAAAAGCCCGACCACTACGACGGCTCAGACATTAAGGTCCTCGAGGGCCTTGAAGCCGTGCGTATGCGCCCCGGCATGTATATCGGTTCGACGGGTCCGCGTGGTTTGCACCACCTTGTGTATGAGGTTGTGGACAACGCCGTCGACGAGGCCCTTGCCGGCTATTGCACCAAAATCGATGTCACGATTCACGAGGACAATTCCATCACGGTTATCGACAACGGCCGCGGCATCCCTATCGACGAGCATCCGAAAGAGAAAATCCCCACGGTCGAGGTCGTTCTCACCATTCTTCATGCAGGCGGCAAATTCGGCGGCGAGGGCTATAAGGTTTCCGGCGGTTTGCACGGCGTCGGCGTTTCGTGCGTGAATGCGCTTTCCACGCGTCTCGAGGTTGTCGTGTGCCGCGATGGCGGTAAGCATGAAATTGCGTTTGAGCGCGGCAGAACGGTCGAGAAGCTGCACCGCATTGGCGACGCCGACCATACGGGCACCATGGTCACCTTCTGGCCCGACCCTGAAATCTTCACCGACACGGTCGTGTATGACTACGACACGCTCGCCGAACGTTTCCGTGAAATGGCCTTTCTGAACAAGGGCCTCCATATTCAACTCACCGATGAACGCGAACGCGAGGAAGACGGCTCTTTTAAGACCGAATCGTTCCAGTATGCCGGCGGTATCGTCGACTTCGTCACGTGGCTCAATCGTGGCAAGGAAACGCTGAATACACCGATTTACTTTACGGCTGAAAGCGCCGAGGGCACGGTGGAAGTTGCTATGCAGTGGTCAACGAGCTACAGCGCTCACGGTGTGCTTGCGTTTGCAAACAACATCAACACGCACGAGGGCGGCACGCATCTCGATGGTTTCAAGAATGCCCTCACGCGTACGATCAACGAATACGCTCGCGCCCATGCCATCCTGAAGGAAAAGGACAGCAACCTTTCCGGCGACGACGCCCGTGAGGGTTTGGCGGCTATCGTGAGCGTGAAGCTGCACGATCCACAGTTCGAGGGTCAGACAAAAACCAAGCTCGGCAACACCGAGATTCGCGGTTTGGTGCAGGGTGCCGTGACGAAGGGCCTCTCTGAATACCTCGAGGAGAACCCCGCTCCAGCCAAACGCATCATTAGCAAGGCAACCCAGGCGCTTAAAGCGCGCGAGGCCGCCCGCAAAGCTCGCGAAATGACGCGCCGCAAGGGCGTGCTCGATTCGTTCAGCATGCCGGGCAAGCTTGCCGACTGCTCGAGCAAAGACGCTTCCCTGTCTGAAATCTTCATCGTCGAGGGCGATTCCGCAGGTGGTTCGGCCAAGCAGGCGCGTGACCGCAAATACCAGGCGATTCTGCCCCTGCGTGGCAAAATTTTGAACGTCGAGCGTGCCGGTTTACATCGCGCGCTTTCGAGTGACACCATTTCGAGTCTTATTACGGCAATTGGCACGAATATCGGCGAAGATTACAACGGCGACGCGGCCCGCTACCATCGCATCATCATCATGACCGATGCCGATGTCGACGGTGCACATATTCGCATTCTGCTGTTGACGTTCTTCTATCGCTATATGCCCGACCTCATCAATCGTGGCTATATCTATATCGCGCAGCCCCCGCTGTACGGTTTGAAGAAGAAGAACTCCAAGTCGGGCAAGATTTTGAAGTACATCTACAACGACGAAGCCAAAGACAAGCTCATGGCTGAACTCGATGATCCCGACAAGTACGACATTCAGCGTTACAAAGGTTTGGGCGAGATGGACCCCGAGCAGTTGTGGGAAACCACCATGGAGCCCGAGACGCGTACGCT
>OLOA01000101.1_pt1 | contig 93031 bp, 75 predicted proteins | sample 1672201 | NCBI WGS metagenome assembly OLOA01 (sample SAMEA3136658, study PRJEB25190) | human gut metagenome
AAGGGCTGTGTCCCACCGGTTCTGGTGGGACACAGCCCTTGTGCATGTTGGGCGGGACTCAGCGGCGGGCTCAGCCCTTGAGGGCGTCCGAGACCACCTCGCGGGCACCGTCCTGGAGCTCGCCGAGGTGCTGGGCACTGCGGTAGCTCTCGGCGTAGATCTTGTACTTGTCCTCGGTGCCCGAGGGACGTGCGGCGAACCATCCCGCCTCGGTGGTCACCTTGACCCCGCCGATCGGGGCGTCATTACCCGGCGCATTCGTGTAGATGTGCGTGATCGGGTCGCCCGCCAGCACGGTCGCCGTCACATCCGAGGGCGACAATGCCTTGAGCCTGGCCTTCTGGGCCCGATCCGCCTCGGAATCGATGCGTGCGTAGTAGTAGGTGCCGAACCTGGCCTCGAGTTCGCGATAGTGCTCGCTCGGCGTCTTCGCGGTCCTGGCAGTGATCTCGGCGGCCAGCAGGTCCATGATGAGGCCGTCCTTGTCGGTCGTCCAGGTCTTGCCACCCAGCTCGAGGAAGGACGCACCGGCCGATTCCTCACCACCGAACCCGAGCTCGCCACTGATCAGCCCGGGGACGAACCACTTGAATCCGACGGGCGTCTCGTACAGGGAGCGCCCCAACAGCCCGGCCACGTTGTCGATCATGGTGCTCGACACCAGCGTCTTGCCGACTGCAGTGTTGGACGCCCACCGGGGACGATTGCCGAACAGGTACTGGATCGCCACGGCCAGGTAATGGTTGGGGTTCATCAGTCCCCCGTCGGGTGTGACGATGCCATGCCGATCGGAATCGGCATCATTGCCGGTGGCGATGTCGTACTGGTCGCGCTTGGCCACCAGGGAGGCCATCGCATCGGGCGAGGAGCAATCCATCCTGATCTGGCCATCGGTATCGAGCGTCATGAAATACCACGTCGGGTCAATGACCTTGTTGACCACGCTGAGGTTCGGCAGCATGTGCTCGCCGATGTATTCCCAGTACTGTTCGGAAGCCCCGCCCAGCGGGTCTGCACCGATATGCAGTCCCGAGGCCTTGATGGCCTCGATGTCGACCACATTGCGCAGGTCCTCGCAGTAGCGACTGCGGTAGTCGAAGTGCTCCACCTGGCCCTTGGCGCGCTCATAGGGAATGCGCTTGATCCCCTCGAGGTTGCCGAGCAGCTCATTGGCGCGTCCGGCAATCCAACCCGTGGCATCGGTGTCGGCCGGTCCACCGTTCGTCGGGTTGTACTTGAATCCGCCGTCCCTGGGCGGATTGTGCGACGGCGTCACGACGATGCCGTCGGCCAGATCGCGTTCGCGTCCGCGGTTGTGCAGGATCACCGCGCGCGACAACGCCGGTGTCGGGGTGTATTCGTCCTCGGCCTCTGCGAGCACGTGGACGCCAGCCGCGACGAGCACCTCGATGGCCGTCTTCCATGCCGGGAGCGACAGGCCGTGGGGGTCCTTGGCCAGGTAGAGGGGGCCGGTGGTCCCCTGTGACGCCCGGTATTCGACGATCGCCGCGGTAATGGCGGCGATATGGGCTTCGTTGAATGCCGTGTCGAATGCTGATCCGCGGTGGCCCGATGTGCCGAAGACGACCTGTTGGTCGGGGTTCGTGGGATCGGGGCGCTTGTCGTAATAGGCGGCGATGAGCGCATCGACGTCGATGAGATCGGAGGGCTGAGCCGGCTGTCCGGCGCGTGGATCTGCCATGTCTCCATCATGGCGCAGCCGGTGGCGCAATGGGCGTCATGGTGGTGATCGGTTCCTGTGAGCAGCCCGGGCTCCCGTGCCCCGCATCGCCCCGATCGCTCCCCGGGCCGGGGGTGGAAGAATAGGGAGACATGAGCCAACCTCTCACGCCTCGTCAACCGTCCGGTCCGCAGGGTCCCGCCCGCGGTCAGTCGTCCGCTGCCCCGCAGGGCCATGCCCCCTCGGCACATTCCGACTTCTCCCGACCCGGCGCCATCGACCTGTCCAAGATCGCCGCCACCTCCCCCGCTGCCCCGCAGCCCGGTCAGGCCGGCGCGTCCACGGGCAGCTACGTCGTCGACGTCACGGAGGCCGAACTCAATGACGTGATCCAGCAATCGGTCAACTATCCGGTGATCCTGGCGCTGTTGTCGGCCAATGACCCGGGCAGCAACCAGCTGCGCTCCATGCTCACCAGGCTGGCCGACGAGTCCGCCGGCCGCTGGCTGCTCGCCGTGGTCGATATCGACACCCAGCCGCGCATCGCGCAGGCGCTCCAGGTGACGGCCATCCCCACTGTGCTCGCCCTGCTGGCCGGTCAGGCGATCCCGCTGTTCCAGGGCACCGCCGACGAGGCCCAGGTGCGCGGCGTGCTCGAGCAGGTCATGGCCTCCGCCGTGGCAAATGGCGTGGCAGGCCATGTCAAGCCCGTCTCCCACGGGGAGGCCGGCCCCGATCCGCGCTTCGCCGCAGCCGACACGGCGATGGAGGCCGAGGACTACGACCGGGCGGCCGACGAGTTCGGCAAGCTTCTGGCGGCCAATCCCAAGGACAGCGAGGCCGCTGCCGGGCAGGCCACCGCACGGCTGATGTCGCGCGCCGCGAATGCCGATCCGGAAGCGACGCTTGCCGCCGCCAAGGCGGCACCCGACGACGTACCGGCGGCGATGGCCGCCTCCGACGTCGACATGATTGCCGGGCGTCCCAAGGACGCCTTCGGCCGCCTGATCGGCCTCATCCGCACCACTGCCGGCGACGAGCGCGACGCAGTCCGCACGCGGCTCCTGGAGCTGTTCGAGACCATGGACCAGGCCGATCCCGAACTGCTGGCCGCACGTCGCGCCCTCGGGGCGGCCCTGTACTAGGCCCCCGCTCCCGGCCGAGCGCCTTTTCGGCACTTCTCACCGCGGCCCTTTCTCCAGGGCCCGGATTTGAGACCGCGCGGCGTGTGGTTCCTCCGTTCCCGACGACCACCGGACCGGAGGAACCCCCGCCGCGGTGCCGGCGGCAATATCCGCGCGGTAACACCGACCCGGGACGGATGGATGCGAATACCATCTGGTCACATCGCGGCGGCATTGTGGGATGATGGCCCCATGAGTAATGAGGATCTTTTCATCTGTATCGATCACGTGGCATATGCGTGCCCCGACGCCGACGAGGCTTCCAAGTACTACCAGGAGACCTTCGGCTGGCATGAGCTCCACCGCGAGGAGAACCCGGAGCAGGGAGTCGTCGAGATCATGATGGCCCCGGCTGCGAAGCTGACCGAGCACATGACCCAGGTTCAGGTCATGGCCCCGCTCAACGACGAGTCGACCGTTGCCAAGTGGCTTGCCAAGCACAATGGTCGCGCCGGACTGCACCACATGGCATGGCGTGTCGATGACATCGACGCCGTCAGCGCCACCCTGCGCGAGCGCGGCGTGCAGCTGCTGTATGACGAGCCCAAGCTCGGCACCGGCGGCAACCGCATCAACTTCATGCATCCCAAGTCGGGCAAGGGCGTGCTCATCGAGCTCACCCAGTACCCGAAGAACTGACTGCGAGTAGTCGATTAGTCGCCCGCGGGTCCTGATCACCACCGACCCGGCGACATCTGCCTGTGGCGCATCCATCGTCGGATGCGCCACAGCTGCGTTCACGACCACTTTCACCCCACCGCCACCCACCAGCTTCCGAGAAGGGAACGCCGCCCATGATGCGAGTGCGCCAGGCCATCGCCAGGATCGGGTGGGCGATCAGTCCCTACCAGCTGGTCGGCCGGGAACTGACCAGCGAGCCGGGCGTGGTCCTGGGCGCGCCCCACACCAGTAACTGGGATTTCATCGCCTTCCTGGGCGTGTCCTGGTATTACCGGGTGCCGCTCAAGGTGCTGGTGAAGAAGTCGTGGATGCGGGGGCCCCTGTGGGCCCTCGGAAAGGCCCTCGGCGCCGTGGCGGTGGATCGCGCCCATCCCGGACAGGTGGTGGACCACCTGGTGGCGCAGGCAGAGCAGGGACACTCCTTCAAGCTCGTCATCGCCCCCAAGGGGACCCGATCACCTCGCCAGTACTGGAAGTCCGGCTTCTACCGGATCGCACTGGGTGCCGGGCTGCCGGTGACGCTGGCGGGCATCGATGCCGGTCGCCGACAGGTCGAGGTCGGACCCACGATCCGCCTGACCGGCGATGTCCATGCCGACATGGATCGCATCCGTGCCTTCTACGACCGCTTCGATGGCGTCCACCCGCAACTGCGCTCCGACCCGCGGCTGCGCGAGGAGGACTCCTGACCGGGCCGTCGCGCGGTCACGGCGACATCCAGATCCCCATCCACCCGACAAGTACACCTGCCTGAGCCTGGTCGGATGCCCCCACGTCCGGGCGGTTCACAAGTTCAATCCCGCCCGGAATTGGTAGCCTCGATCCAGACCTGCCCGAGGAGCCTTCGATGAGCCAATACGACGACAGCCACACCGGTGATGACCAGAGCGAGGAGACCGGCCTCAACCTCTTCGACGACCGGGCCAGCGCGGCCGGGAACTTCCCCCACGCGATGATGGGATACGACCGGAGCACGGTCGACAACTACGTACGTGACCTGGAGCAGCGTCTCTCGGCAGCCCGCCAGCTCAATCGCGATCGGCTGCGCGACCTCGAGTCATTGAAGTCCGAGCAGGGGACGACCGACTTCACCCGGTTGGGCGCACATGCCACCAACCTGCTGCGCGCCGCTGAGGCCCAGGCCGACGACCTGGTGACCAAGGCCGGGGTCGAGGCCGAGCGCATCAAGGAGGAGGGCCGCCGTGTTGCGGCCGACCTGCGCGCCAATGCCCAGACCGAAGCCGATGATGTGCGTGTCTCCGGGCTGACGAACCTGCGCAACCTGCGCAAGGAGACCGAGCAACAGACGCAATCGGTCATCGCGCACGCGAAGGAACAGGCCGCCACCGTGGTGGCCTCGGCCGAGCAGCAGGCGCAGGCCGTGATCCAGGAGGCTGAGCAGCAGGCCGAGATCTCGGCACACAAGGCCGACGACGCCGCGAAGGCCTCGGAGCAGCAGAACCAGCAGAAGGCGGCCCAGACCGCACTGGAGGCAAAGAACCGGGCCCAGGAGATCGAGGCCCAGGCCCACATCCAGGCAGAGCAGATCCTTGCCGGTGCACGTCGTGACGGGGAGGCCACGAAGGCCAAGGCCCAGCAGGCGCTCACCGACGCCCACGCGCAGGCCGACCAGGTGCTGGCCGACGCCAGGCGCGAGGCCGATGCCACCAGGGCAAAGGCGGAGGCCGCCCTGGCCGACGCGCACGCAAAGGCCGACGAGATCCTGGCCGATGCCCGCAACGAGGCACAGGCGACGAAGGCGAACGCCGAATCGACCCTGGCTGACGCGCACACCAAGGGCGAGGAGATCCTGGCCGATACGCGCCGCGAGGCCGATGCCACCAAGGCCTCCGCCCAATCCCAGGCCAGCGAGCTGGTGGACAAGGGCAAGCAGGAGGCCGCGGACGTGCGAGCCCAGGGACAGGCCCAGGCCAAGCAGATCCTTGACCAGGCCCGCGCTCAGGCCGATCAGATCCAGGCCGACGCACACGACGCAGCCCAGAAGGCGTTGGACGCCGCATCCGCCCAGGCGGACAAGGTGCGCAAGGACATCGATGCGCTCCTGGCGCAGAGCACCAAGACGGCCCAGGAATCGGCCGCCCGGGTGAAGGCCCAGGCCGATCAGGTGGCCGAGTTGAGCGCCAAGGCGCTGGCTGCGGCCGAGCAGAGCAAGACCGACGGCGTGCGCGAGGCGGAATCGCAGGTGGCGGCCGCCCATCGCCAGTCCGCGATGATGAAGGATCGCCTCGAGGAGCAGTACGCCTGGCGCAAGGAACAGCTCGAACGCGAGACACACGCCCTGGAGCTGCGCAAGGATGCCGTGCTGGCCCAGTTGTCGAATGTGCGGGCGCTTGCCCAGGAATCCGTGGCCGACTTCCCCAACACCGACTCGCTGACCAACGCCGCCCTGTCGCTGGCTGATGGCACCTCCACCGGGCCCGACGCCACCATGGCCCTGAAGGCGACCGTGGGCCCCGAGGGACAGCAGTCAGGGGGGCACGAGGACGATCAGCAGTGGCTGGCACACTCGGGCGACAATGGGGCGACGAATGCCTCACCCGACGAGGAAACCACCATGCTGAAGACCAAGGACCCCCAGGGGGAACCGCGCAGCTCGCGGCGGAACAAGAAGTCCCGCTGACCGTGCCGGGTCGGCGGCCAGAACCGCCGGCCCCGTCGGCTCAGAACAGGCGTTCCTCCGCGTTGTCGATGCCCCGCAGTGCGTCATAGTCGACTGTCACGCAGTCGATGTGGCGCGTGCTTGCCAGCACCTTTGCCTGCGGCTTGATGAGTTGTGCGGCGAAGACACCCCGCACCGGTGCCAGCAGGGGATCGGCATTCATCAGCTCGAGGTACCGGGTGAGCTGTTCCACCCCGTCGATCTCGCCGCGTCGCTTCACCTCAACCGCCACGTATCCCCCGTCGTCACTGCGCAACAGGAGATCGACCGGACCGATGGCGGTGGGGAATTCCCGGCGCACCAATCGATAGCCCTTGCCGAAGGTCTGTGGGTTCTCCGCCAGCAGTGCCTGCAGGTGGGCCTCGACACCGTCCTTCTGCAGTCCCGGATCGATGCCCAGATCGTATTCATGATCGTCGATGATCTCGGCGATGGCGATCTGCAGGATGTCACCGTTGCGGGCCTTGACCATCCACACCTGGTCGATCTCGGCATCGAGGTCGGCCGTTGTGGCCGCAAGGTCCTGCGGCGCATCCAGGACGGTGAGCGTGCAGGGCGGACTCATCCAGTTCAGGGGCTTGTAGGCGCGGTCATCACTGTGCACGGCAACTGAGCCGTCGGACTTGATGATGATGAGCCGCTTCGCCATGGGTAGGTGGGCAGTCAATCTTCCGCCGTAGTCGACCTGGCAGCGGGCTATAACAACGCGCACGGCGTACACGGTAGCAGGGCGTTCCAGCCGATCGCCGGGCCGAGCGAGGCCGCTGCCGCCACCTGTTCGGACGGGCCGATTAGTCTTGGACGCATGGGTCACCACCGTCCGAGCAAGCATCTTCGCGCCGCGCGCCCGTTGAACGTCGGCGCCATGCGCACGGCCGTGCAGAAGTACGACGGACGCTGGATCGTGCAGCAGATCGTGGCAGGACGCTCCGTCAAGGAGTACCGCTGTCCGGAATGCAACCGCATGATCCCGGCGGGCACCGCGCACGTGGTCGCGTGGCTCGAAACGCCCCCGATCGGCGCAACCTCGCCGGTTGAGTTCCGTCATCACTTTCACACCTCCTGCTGGAATAGGCGGCCATGAACCAGTCATCCGGGTCCCTTCACGTCACGACGATCGGCTCCGGGCCGGCCACTGCGGTGTTCCTGCACGGCCTGCTCGGCCAGGGCAAGAACCTGGCGGGTGCGGCCAAGGCCCTTGATGGCGTGGCGACCAGCCTGCTCATCGATGCCCCGAACCACGGGCTGTCACCCTGGACCGGGGAATTCGACTACCGGGCCATGGGCGACGCCGTGGCCGCCGAACTCGAACAACGCGGCGCCGCCGGCAAACCAGTGGTCCTCATCGGGCACTCGATGGGTGGCAAGACCGCGATGTGCCTCACCCTGGACCACCCGGAGCTCGTCGAGAAGCTGTGCGTCGTGGACATTGCGCCGGTGACGTACAGCCACTCAAAGTTCTTCACCGACCTCATCTCCGCCATGCGCGGCCTTGACCTTGCCGCCCTGGGATCACGGCGTCAGGCTGACCAGTCCCTGGCCCCGCAGATCCCCGACCCGGTCATTCGTGGCTTCGTGCTGCAGAACCTTCACCACGGGCCGTCCACGCCGGCGCCCGGGGACCGCGGACCCGAGACCTGGCATTGGCGCGCCAACCTGGCGCTTCTGGCCCGGGCGCTGCCCCAGATGGAGGCCTTCCCCGACTTCGCCGGGCGCCACTGGGACGGACCCACCCTGTGGGTCTCGGGTGGCAGGTCGGACTATGTGCAACCCGCCTACCATGCGGCCATGCGGGCGCTGTTCCCCCGGGTTGAGCTGGTGACCGTGCCCGGCGCCGCCCACTGGGTGCACGCCGACGAGCCCGCCGAGTTCGGGCAGCTGCTCCGCAACTTCGTCACGCACGGTGAGTGAGCGCCACGCTCTGCGCCGCGGACAAATTCCCCGCTGCTGCCCGCCGCTATTGCGCAACTGCCGATTAGGGTGAGAGACATGGTAAACATCACGCGCGTCTACACCCGCACCGGCGATGCCGGCACCACCCGCCTGTCCAACAACGAAGTTGCTCCCAAGACCGATCCCCGTGTGCAGGCATACGGGCAGGTGGACGAGACCAACTGCACGATCGGGGTGGCCCTGACGCTCGACCCCAGCGACGACATGCAGAAGGTGCTCGCGATCGTGCAGAATGAGCTGTTCGACGTCGGCGCCGACCTGTCGAGTCCCGTGGTGGCCGATCCCAAGTTCAGGCCGGTACGCGTGGATCAGACCTCGGTGGATCGCCTGGAGAAGTGGATCGACGAGTTCGGTGAGGACCTGCCGGCACTGCGCTCGTTCATCCTGCCCGGGGGAAGTCCGCTGGCCGCACAGCTCCACGTGGCCCGATCAACCTGCCGCCGTGCCGAGCGGGCCGCCTGGGAGGCCGTCGAGGCCTTCGGCGGCGAGGACGGAAGCTCCGAGCCCAAGGGTGGGGTGAGCCTGATCGCGGTGAAGTACCTCAACCGGCTCTCGGACCTGCTGTTCAATCTGTCGCGCCATGCCAACTACGAGGCGGAACACGACGAGGTGCTCTGGGTGCCCGACGGCGAGCGTGAGGTCTGAGCGAGGCGTGGTGCCGCGCACTGCCGAACCCGCGTGACCCGGAGGCCCCGGCCGCCACTTGCACCCCCCAACGGCCTGCCCACAACCCAGCACCAACAGGTGGCGGGCAGGATCGGCAGGTGGGCGGCGTCAGCAGGTGGCGGGCAGGACGCCCGCCGGGAATGGTTCGGGCTCAGGGAACCCGATAGGTCCACTCAGGGGTGTTGAACTTGGTGTCGACCAGCTGTTGGGCCCGAGCCATCTCCTCGGGCGTGTAATCGGAATCGAAGCAGTTGTAGCGATTCTTGAAGTACGCCAGGAACCTGGTGAAGATCTCGTCGCGGGGCAGCCCGGTCTGTGAGCGCATCGGGTCGACGCGCTTGTTGGCGCTCTTTGTCCCCTTGTCGGACAGCTTCTCCCGCCCGATGCGCAGCACCTCCATCATCTTGTCGGCGTCGATGTCGTAGCTCATCGTCACATGGTGGAGCACCGTGCCATCGACCAGCCGGCGCTGGGCGGCGCCTCCGATCTTCCCCTTGTCGCTGGCGATGTCGTTGAGCGGCTTGTAGGTGGCGTTCACACCCACCTCTGCCAGCGCACCGAGCACCCAGTCATCCAAGTAGGCGTAGGACTGTTCGTAGCTGAGTCCCTCGACGAGGGATCCGGGGACGACCATCGAGTAGGTGATGCAGTTGCCCTGCTCCATGAACATCGCCCCGCCGCCGGTGATGCGACGCACCACCTTGATGCCGTACTTGCGCGCGTTGGCCTCATCCACCTCATTGCGCACCGACTGGAACGAGCCGATGACCACCAGGGGCCGGTCCCAGTCCCAGAAGCGGAAGACCGGTCCGCGCACGCCCTGCGACACCTCATCGGGGATTACCTGGTCCAGGGCCACGTGCAGCGTCGGATCCATCACCATGGGTCCCATGACCTCGAAGGTCAGGTCGTTCCATCCGAGCGCGCCGCGCACTGCCCGACGAACCGCGATACCCACTGCCTCCGGATCGAAGCCGATCAGTCGCGCGTCGGGCGACAGCCGCGCCCGGATTGCCGCGGCGAGGTCAGCCACGCTGGCGTTGGCCGGCTGGCCTTCCAACGCCGCATTGATCTCGTCCAAGGCATCATCCGGTTCCAGGAAGAAGTCCCCCGATACGTGCACGCGTGCGAGCCGCCCGTCCACGATCTCCAGATCGACGGCCACCAGTTTTCCTCCACGCACCTTGTACTCGCCGCGCAACGCTGCCTCGGCCATGGTGTCTCCCCCTGTCAGCTGACCTAGTCGAATTCGCGATAGCTTTCGCCACCGGGGGGGCCCGCTTCGAGCCACGCCATGAGGCCCATGAGCGACTCCGGCGCGAGACCCAACTCCATCACATGCTCCGCCCCACCTGGAGTGTGCACCTCAAGGCGGACGATCCGGTGGCTGTTCACTGCCAGCAGACCGTCCTGGGGGCTCGGTGCCCGATGGTCCATGAGGCGGGCCCCGCGGCGGCGAATCACCAAGGTGGGTCGGAAGCTCGCCGACAGCATCTTGTACCACAGCAACGAATTGCCCGAGTAGCGGGCCACACCGGGAACCCACCGCGAACCATTCCTCGGCAGGCGCTGGCGCACCTCGCAGCTGAAGATCCCCTCACGGCTCAGGAGCCACTGCCGCCTGGCAATGAGCACGCCGAGGCCGGCCACGACGGCCAGCGCCAGCACCACAGCCACGATCTCGAGCGCGGCGATCATGAAGCGATCGCCCTGTGCTCGTTATCCATCGTCGCGGACCCCTAGTCCCCCGGCGCGATCTTTGCGGGCTGCGGGGTGATCTCCGAGTAGCTCTGGCCCTTCATCTTCGCCTGGTACTGGCCGGCGGCCCGCAGCTGTGCCAACGCACGGTTGTATTCGCGGGCCTCGTCGGTGGTGGCCTCCGAGCTGTCGATGCGCTCATGCAGGTTCGCGACCGTCACCCGCGCCTGTTCCACGGAGATCTCCTGCGCGAGCTCGGCAAACGAACTCAGGAGCGACACGCGATTACGGAAGACCGAGATGAACCCGTCGGACACCGCGATGATCTCGTCGATGCCCTCCGGGGTGGTCACCTGCACGGCGCTGGGAACCAGCGCCGCCATGAACGGCTCGTGGTCGGCGAGGATACCGATATCGCCTTCGGTCGTACGGGCGATGAGCGAGACGGCCTGGCCCTCCCAGACCTTGCCCTCCGCAGCCACCACCTCGACCTGGAGAAGATTCGGCATCAGCCCTCCTTCTTCAGCTGGTCCCACTTCTTGTTGACATCATCCATGTCACCGACGTTGAAGAAGGCCTGCTCGGGAATCTCGTCGCACTTGCCCTCGGCGATCATCTTGAAGCTCTCGACGGTCTGCGCCACCGGCACGGTGGAGCCCTCCACGCCGGTGAACTTCGTGGCCATGTAGGTGTTCTGCGACAGGAACTGCTGGATGCGACGGGCACGTCCAACGACGATCTTGTCCTCCTCCGACAGCTCGTCGATGCCGAGGATGGCGATGATGTCCTGCAACTCCTTGTTCCGCTGCAGGATCTGCTTCACCTCGGTGGCCACGTCGTAGTGTTCCTTGCCGACGTACTCGGGGGCCAGGATGCGGCTCGTCGAGCTCAGCGGATCCACGGCCGGGTACAGGCCTCGCGAGGCAATGTCGCGGCTGAGCTCCGTCGTGGCGTCCAGGTGGGCGAAGGTCGTTGCCGGAGCCGGGTCGGTGTAGTCATCGGCCGGCACGTAGATGGCCTGCATCGAGGTGATCGAATGACCTCGCGTCGAGGTGATCCGCTCCTGGAGCTGGCCCATCTCGTCGGCCAGGTTCGGCTGGTAGCCCACCGCCGAGGGCATCCGGCCCAGCAGCGTCGACACCTCAGAACCTGCCTGGGTGAACCGGAAGATGTTGTCGATGAACAACAACACGTCCTGGTTCTCGACGTCGCGGAAGTACTCCGCCATCGTCAGGGCCGACAGTGCCACGCGCAGGCGCGTTCCCGGCGGCTCGTCCATCTGGCCGAAGACCAGTGCGGTGTCCTTCAGCACATTGGCCTCCTCCATCTCATGGATGAGGTCATTGCCCTCGCGGGTGCGCTCCCCCACGCCGGCGAACACCGAGGTGCCACCGAAGTTGTGGGCAATGCGGTAGATCATCTCCTGGATCAGCACGGTCTTGCCGACGCCGGCGCCGCCGAACAGGCCGATCTTTCCGCCCTGTACGTAGGGGGTCAGCAGGTCCAGCACCTTGATGCCCGTCTCGAGCATCTGGGATTCGGGTTCCAGGGCGTCGAACGCCGGCGGCTCGCGGTGGATCGACCACCGCTCGTCGATCTTCACCGTGGCGGGGTCGGCGTTGAGCAGGTCGCCGGTCGCGTTCCAGACGTGACCCTTGGTCACATCGCCCACCGGGACCTTGATCGGTGCACCGGTGTCGACCACCTCGGTGCCACGGCGCAGGCCGTCGGTCGGCTTCAGCGAGATGCATCGCACCGTGTTGTCGCCGACCTGGAGGGCGACCTCCATGGTGATGGTCGTTGAACCATCGCCGCTGTCGAGCGAGACGTGCAGGGCATTGTCGATCTCGGGAAGGCGACCCGAGGGGAACTCGACGTCGACCACCGAACCAATCACGCGGACGACATGACCGGTGCCGGCCGTCCCGGCGTCCTCGGGAGCTGTCTGTGTGGCAGTCATTCACATCTCCTGTGTTGATTCGGACAACGCGCTCGCGCCGCCCACGATTTCGGTGATTTCCTGGGTGATCTCGGCCTGGCGCGCGGTATTGGCCTGACGCGTCAGGGTGTCGATCAGTTGCTGGGCATTGTCAGTAGCCGAGTGCATGGCCTGCTGGCGGGCCGCCAGCTCGGACGCCGCCGACTCACGCAGCATGTACTTGATCCGATCGATCACGTACAGCGGCAGGAGTGCGTCCAGGACCGTCTCGGCATCGGGCTCGAAGTTGTAGGGCGGTGCGATCTCCGCATTGTCGCTCACGACGTCGTCGCCGGCGTGGGCCGTCTCCTCCTGGTCGCGCACGACCTGCAGGGGAAGGAGCCGCACCAATTCGGTGCGCTGGGAGACCAGGGACAGGAACCGCGTGTACACCACGTGGATCTCATCGACTCCGCCGGCCTCGGTGTCCTTCATGATCTGATCGATCAGCACCCGCCCGATGTCATGGGCATTGGCGTAGTGCGGATCCTCGGAGAACCCCTGCCACGACTGCTTGATCGGCACATGGCGGAAGTTGAAGTAATCCAGGGCACGGCGCCCGACCGTGTAGATGTCGGTCTCCAGCCCACCCTCGGCCAGGTGCTTGAGCAGTCCCTCGGAGGCCCTCATCACATTGGCGGGATAACCGCCGGCCAGACCACGGTCGGAGTTGATCACCAGCACCGCGGCGCGCTTGGGATGCTCCTTGATCTGGGTCAGCCGGTGGTCCTCGCGCGTGTAGGCCGCCACGGTTGACACCGCACGCACGAGTTCACGGGTGTATTCGTCGGCGTTGCGGGCCCGCTGCTGGGCCTTGGTGACGCGCGAGGCGGCGATGAGCTCCATGGCCTTGGTGATCTTCATCGTCGTGGCAACGGAATTTCTCCGTTGCTTCAGCTCACGCAGGGATGTCGCCATGGTCAGGACCTCTTCGTGGCCACGATCTTGGCCTGGTTGATGTCCTCATTGCCGACCTTCTCCGAATCCCTGGCACCGGCCAGCAATTGGCCGTCGCTGGTGCGGAAGGTCTGCTTGAACGAGGCGATCCTGTCATCGAGGGAGGCCACGGTCTCGTCGCTCAGCGCACCGCTGGATGCGATGGTGGTGAGCAGGTCGGTGCTCTCGCGCAGGAAGTCCAGGAACTCGGACTCGAAGCGCAGCACATCGTCCACGGGCACGTCGTCCAGCTTGCCGTTGACGCCGGCCCAGATCGAGACGGCCTGCTCCTCCATGCGCAGCGGCTGGGCCTGCTGCTGGCGCAGCAGCTCTGTGAGGCGTGCGCCCCGGTCGAGCTGGCGGCGACTGGTCGCGTCGAGGTCCGAGGCGAACATGGCGAAGGCCTGCATGTCGCGGTACTGGGCCAGGTCGATCTTGAGCGTTCCCGAGACCTTCTTCATGGCCTTGGTCTGGGCAGCGCCGCCGACGCGGCTCACCGAGTTGCCGACGTCGACAGCCGGCCGCTGGTTGGCGTTGAACAGATCGGAGAGCAGGAAGATCTGACCGTCGGTGATCGAGATCACGTTCGTCGGGATGTAGGCCGAGATGTCGTTGGCCTTCGTCTCGACGATCGGCAATCCGGTCATGGATCCCGCACCGAGCTCGTCCGACAGCTTCGCGCAACGTTCCAGCAGGCGGGAGTGCAGGTAGAACACATCGCCGGGGTAGGCCTCGCGGCCCGGCGGGCGGCGCAGCAGCAGCGACATTGCCCGATAGGCCTCCGCCTGCTTGGTCAGGTCGTCGAAGACGATGAGCACGTGCTTGCCCTCGTACATCCAGTGCTGTCCGATGGACGAGCCGGAGTAGGGGGCGATGTACTTGAAGCCGGCGGGGTCGGATGCCGGGGCATTCACGATCACCGTGTACTCCATGGCGCCGGCCTTGCGCAGATTCTCATGAACCTCGGCGACGGTGGTGTTCTTCTGGCCGACCGCGACGTAGATGCAGCGCACCTGCTTCTTCGGGTCACCGCTGCGCCAGTTGTCGAGCTGGTTGATGATCGTGTCGGTGGCGATGGCGGTCTTGCCGGTCTTGCGGTCACCAATGATCAACTCACGCTGACCGCGTCCGATCGGGATCATCGAGTCGACGGCCTTGAGGCCGGTCATCAGGGGCTCGGTGACCTCCTGGCGATCCATCACGCCGGGGGCCTGGAGCTCGAGGGCGCGACGCCCCGCGATGCCGTCAATGGCACCCTTGCCGTCGATCGGATTGCCCATCGCGTCCACGACACGACCGAGATAGCCGTCGCCGACCGGCACGGACAGGATCTCACCGGTGCCCCGCACGATCGAGCCCTCGTCGATGCCCTCGGACTCCCCGAGGACCACGACGCCGATCTCCCGCTCGTCAAGGTTCAGTGCAATGCCCATCGTGCCGTTGTCAAAGCGCAACAGCTCGTTGGCCATGACATTGGGCAGGCCCTCGACGCGCGCGATGCCGTCGCCGGAAGTGGTGACGTGGCCGACCTCTTCGGGGGCCGCCTGTGTGGGCGTGAAATTGTGGACGAAGGTGTCCAGCGCGTCGCGGATCTCATCCGAGCTGATGCTCAGTTCAGCCATGGCGTTTGCCTTCCTGGTTGTCGCATGTTGTCCCGGTACGGGAGTGGTCGTGGGTAACTTGTCGGCCATGGGGCTCAGGCCAGCTCACGTTGGGCTTCGGACAGCTTCGTGGCCACCGTGCCGTCGATCACGTCATCGCCCAGCTCGACGCGGACCCCGCCAAGAACCGACGGGTCGACGTGTTCGGCCATGTCCACCGGCTGTCCATACAATCGGCGCAGTTGTTCACCGAGTTCGGCCATTTGGTAGGCGGGCAGGGGCCTTGCCACGGTGACACGTGCCAGGATCCGGCCAAGGACCTGGCTGGCCAGCTCCATGCACGACCACAGCGCGTCCTGCACGTGCTCGCCGTCACGTACCGCCCGGCCGACCAACATCGCGGTCACGGGGTCGACCTTGTCGCCGAGCAGTTGGTCGACGAGCTTGGCCCGGGCCTCCTCACCGGCGGCGTGCCCGGCCATGGCAACCCGTAGCTCGTCATGTGTCGCCAGGGTCTCACGCACCACGTTCAGCTCGGTGCGCACCTGATCGGCGTCTGTGCTGCGCAGGGCGATGCGAATCGCCTGGCGGCCCAGCCCCGAGGTGAATTCCCGACCGCTGGCCCAATCAAGGGCCAGTGCCTGGACCACGAAGTCGACCGTGGGCCCGCTGAGGCGCTTGCCCAGGAGGGCTCCCGCAAGCTTGCCCCGACCCTCGGCCTCCAACGCCGGGTCGGTCAGAGCGCGCCCCAGGTCAGGCTGAGCATTCAGCTCATCCACCAGGGCGAAGAGTTCCGTACTCAGGGACGAGGTGGCCACGATCTTGTCGGCTGCCTCGTCCAGGCGCTCAATGCGGGTGCCGTTCACGTTGGTCACTTTCCGATGGTCTGGTTTCGTGCGGGCTGGTTTTCCAGCTCCTTCAGGAAGCGTTCGACGGTGCGCTTGGCACGCTCGTCGTCGTCGAGGGACTCCCCGACGATGCGTCCGGCCAGGGTGGTTGCCAGTCCGCCGACCTGGGTGGTCAACTGGCCGGCGGCGATCTCACGCTCGCTGGCGATCTGGGCACGGGCCTCCGCGATCATGCGGGCCTGTTCCTGCGCGGCCTCGTTCTTGGCATCGCGCAGGATCTCGGCACTGCGGGTCTTCGCATCCTCGCGGGCCTTTGCCGCCGACTCACGAACCTCAGACAGCTGCGCCTGGTACTGTTCGCGGGCCTTTGCCGCCTCAGCCTGCACCTGCTCGGCATGCTGGATGCCGCCCTCGATCTCGCTGCTGCGCTTTTCATACAGCTGCTCGAAGCGGGGCGCCACGGCCTTGGCCACGATGATCCACATGAGCCCCAGGAGCAACAGTCCCGCCAGGAACTCAGGCAGCTCCGGGAGCAGCGGCCCCAAATCGATATGGGGCACCAATCCGTTGGGTGTCATCGGCCGAGGCTCACTTGATGAATGCCAAGACGAAGCCCAGAATGGCGAGGGCCTCAACAATGGCGAAGCCGATGTACACCGGCGTCATGATGTAGCCGCGGGCCTCGGGCTGACGAGCGATGCCCTGAATGGCCGCGGCGAAGATCAGCGCCACGCCGATGCCGGGTCCGAGGGTCGCCAGACCGTAGCCGATGACGTTGAGCGAACCGGAGATCTCCAACGGTGTCATTGCATTTCCTTTCGGATGGTTATCTTCGAATGAAGATGACTTTGGTCAGTGGGCTGCGCCCACCGAGGAACCGATGTACTGCGCAGCCAGGATCGTGAAGATATAGGCCTGCAGGAACCCGATGAACAACTCCAGGCACAGCATCGCCACTCCGAAGAGGAGGGCAAAGACGCCGGTGACATTGTAGAAGCTGTTGTGCACCCAACCGAGCAGCGCGGCACCGCCACCAACGAACACCATGATGGACATATGTCCGGCGAACATATTGGCGAAGAGTCGCACCGACAGGGTGAGCGGTCGGGTGATGAATGAGGACAGGAATTCCAGCGGGATGATCACCGGGTACAGCCACGGCGGCACCCCACTGGGAATGAGGGCGACGCGCAGATAGCCCAGGCCGTGCTTGGCGAAGCCGGAGATCACATAGGCCAGAAAGGTCAGGATCGCACCGGCATAGGCGTAGCTGACGCGCGAGAAGGTCGGGAACATGAACACGAAGGTCTCGCCGAACCAGTTGCTGACCAGGATGAACGAGAACAAGGTGAGCAGGTACGGGGTGAAGCGGCGGTAGCCGGGGCCGATCATGTCGCGCCCGATGTTGCGGACGAAGTCATAGACGTACTCGGCGAAGAACTGGGCCTTCGAGGGAATCACCTTGAGGCGACGCGAGGCAATCAGCCAGTAGGCGAGAACACCCACGAATCCGATAATTGCCAGCAGCATCGGCTTGTTGAACCATGTGGTTCCGAACCAGCCGGAGAACTCGAAATCCTCCTGGCTGGGCGCGTGCCAACTGCTCACTCCCCCGCCGATGCGCTCGGCCAGGAAGGTCAGTGCGATCCAGACCACCAGCATCGTCACCACAATGGCAACGGGATGGCCCTTTGAGGTCTCGGGAGCGTCCACCACGGTCGCTTCATTACTCATGACGGCCCCCGAATCGCTTGACAATGAGATACACGGCCGCTGCAGTCCCGATCAGCAAACCGGCCGGCAGGAACCATACCGTGTTGAATAGCTTGTCTGCCAGCCAGCCGAGCCCGCCATACAGCGCAATTCCGGCCAGGAGATAGGAAACGCTTTGTAGTCCGCTGCCGGGCTGGGCCTGGTCAGGATGCTCGTCATGCTCGACCGGTTCGCTCATGGCGTCTCCCTTCCCACCGATGCGTAGATCGGCAAACGAGCGCGACGGTGGGCATCCACCAGTCCCGCAGTCCAACCAATGACCATCGCCAGGACGGTCCACACGAATCCATTGCCCCGGTTTGCCCCGGCCAGCAGCCCATGACTCGCCAGGAGCCACAGCACCAGTGCGACCGCTGCCGCGCGCACCAGGAACCCGGCGAGCAGCATGGTCATCCCGAAGGCATCGGCACGCCGCACCGCCAGGGCGTCACCCACGACTCCGGCAATGAAGTACAGCCCCACCAATCCCACTGCGAGCAACCAGCCGATGACCGACTCGAGGCCGCCGACGATGCCGTTGACCACTCCTGCGGGCACAGCGCAGACCATCGCGAACAGCAGGCCACGACGCGTCATCGAGCGCAGCCATGCACTGTTGACAGAGGGGTTCAACGGTGGGGCCCTTCAGAGCAGTTGGGTGCAACCATGAGTACTTTGAAGTTACCACGCATTGGGCCGCAAGAAACAATTCAGCGTTCAACCGGTTTGGGCTCGACGAGCCGCCGTGCGGGCGACTTCGGTTGGCGCATGGGAACCACGGTCAACACGATCGCGATCGCAATGGCCACCGCCACCGCCAGGATCACCGGCCAGTACCAGGCCAGCCCCAGGGCGATGACGCCGAAGGCGATGATCGCGGTCCACATGTACATGATGAGCACCGCCTTGATCTGCGAGTGTCCACGCTGGAGGAGCCGGTGGTGGAGGTGCTTCTTGTCGGCGACGAACCACCAGTTCCCGTTCCAGGTGCGGCGGATGTAGGCCATTGTCATATCGATCAGGGGCAGGGCCATGATCGCTATCGGCAGAACGATCGGGAGCAGGGCCGGCAGTGCGTCGCCCCGACTCGGCGTCAGTGCCGACGAGTCGATCTGCCCGGTCAACGACAAGGTGCTGCACGCCAGGAGAAGTCCCAGCAACATGGCGCCGGAGTCGCCCATGAACATCTTGGCGCGGAAGAAATTGTGGGGCAGGAAACCGGCACAGATACCCGCGATCGTCGCCGTGACCAGGCTGGCCGTGGTGGCGACGACGAATTGTTGTTGATAGGCGAGCAGATAGGTGTAGACGAACATCGCCAGCGAGCCGATGCCCACCACCCCCGCCGCGAGGCCATCGAGCCCGTCGATCAGGTTGATCGCATTCACGCAGACGAAGATGTAGAGCACCGTGATGAGGATCGAGGTCGGCTCGTCGAGCGCGAAGATCTGGTGCGGCAGGCTCACCCAGTACATGCGCACCCCGTTGAGCACGGCGACGCCCGCAGCAAGCACCTGACCCGCGATCTTGGCCATCCAGGGCAGGTCGATCGCGTCGTCGATCGCCCCGATCACGCAGATGACCAGCGCTGCCAGGAAGATGCCCAGGGCATCGCGCGAGACCGTGGGATGACGCCCCAGGAAGGGCATGTGGGCGGCCAGGAGGAAGGCCGCGCCCACCCCGACCAACATGGCAACCCCGCCCAGATAGGGCGTCGGGGTGGCGTGGACGTCGCGTTCGCGCACAGGGGCCAGCGCACCGGTCCGGATGGCGACCCGTCGACACAGGCCCGCGAACAGATAGGTCGCGGCGAATGCGGTCAGCATCACCAGGAGGTACTCGCGCATGGGGCGGCTCAGTCCTGCCCGGAGCCTGATCCGGCCCCCGCATCGGCGGAGCTGTCGGGCGTCCCGGAGGGCCCGGACCCGGATGGGACATCAGGTGACGATGCGGGCGGGGTGGCCGCGGCGGCCTGATCGGCCTGCACCTGTTCGGTCACCAGGTCCTCCAGCCCGGGGGAAAGCCCCTCCAGCTGGTCGAAGCCGATGACGCCCTGACGCAGGATGCGCCCGGCGGGGGCGACCGTGAAATCAACGATGGTGGATGCGACCGGACCCGGGGTGCGGCCACCATCCAGGTAGACGGCCACCGAATCGCCCAGCATCGCGATGGCGGCCCCCACGTCGGTGGCGGAGGGCTGCCCCGAGATATTGGCGCTGGACACTGCCAGGGGGCCCGTGTGCAGGAGCAGCGCCCGGGCGTCGTCATTGTCCGGGACGCGGACCGCAATCGTGCCCGCGGTCTCCCCGAGATCCATGTGCAGGGCGGTGGCCGCATTGAGGATCAGCGTCAACGCGCCGGGCCAGCACTCCTTGATCATGCGCTCGGCACCCAGGGGGATCGAACTGACCAGGGCGGGCAGCATGGCGGGCTCGGCGATCAGCACCGGTGGTGGCATATCGCGCCCACGATGCTTGGCATTGAGCAGGCCCTGGACGGCATCGGCCGAAAAGGCATCGGCCCCGATCCCGTACACGGTGTCGGTCGGCAACACGATGTTCTGGCCGGCACCCACCGCGGCCTGGGCCGTCCGCAGCGCCTGATCCCTCTGCGTGGCCAGGTCAAAACGTCGGAAGGACTCTTCCCCGGAGCCGCCCTCCTGCGGCGATGCGGCGGACGTGCCCTGCCCCATCTGGTCGGTCTTGTTGGTTTGCGCACCACTCACGTGCGTCATTGTCCCACGTCGTTGCGCCGGATCGCCGTCACGAACCGTGGCCGTCCGGTGAGATCGGGATGGTCCTCGACGTGTTCGAACCGACCCGCCGCCGAGATGATGCCTGCCGCGGAATGGCCCTGCATGTCGTCATGTTCGACGATGAGCCATCCCCCGGGGCGCAGCAGTCGCGTCGCCACCGGCACGATCCCACGGATCGTCTCGAGCCCGTCGTCACCCCCGAACAGGGCCTCGTGCGGGTCGTAGTCGAGCACGTCAGCGGGAAGCTCATCGGCATGTGCGGCCGACAGATAGGGCGGATTGGAGATGACCAGGTCGACCTTTCCCTCCAGCTGCGGCAGCGCATCGGCCATATCACCGGCCACGACGGTGGCCGGTGTGTCGGCAAGGTTGCGCCGGGCCCACTCCAGGGCCTGCGGGGAGCGTTCCACGGCATACATGCGTGGCGTGCCCGGGTATTCACTGAGGATCGACTTGGCGATGACCCCGGACCCGGTGCCCAGGTCGACGATCACCGGTGAGGGGCCCGTGTCGGCCCTGAGGTTGAGCAACTGGTCGAGCGCGAAGTGCACGACGGCCTCGGTCTCGGGCCGGGGAATGAACACGCCGGGACCCACCTGGACATCGATCTTGCGGAACCAGGCACGCCCCGTGAGGTACTGCACCGGCTCTCCTGCGGCGCGACGCCTGATCAGGTCCGCGTAGCGGTCGGCCACCGCGTCGTCGACCTCCCGCGTCGTGGCCAGACCGGCAGGATCAAGGTCGGCGGCGGCCGCCAGCAGGTGGCGTGCCTCGGCGCGGGGCGACTGGGCGCCTGCCGAGGTGAGTTCATTGATGCCCTGCTTGATGAGGGCTGCGGGACGGTGAGTGCTCACTGCTTTTCGCTTTCTGTCGCCTGACCCAGGCGCTCGGCCAGGTCTGCGGCCTGTAGCGCCTCGATGAGGGGTTCCAATTCACCGCCCAGGACGGCGTCAAGGTTGTGCGCCTTGAAGCCGATCCGGTGGTCGGTGATGCGGTTCTCCGGGAAGTTGTAGGTGCGGATGCGCTCGGAACGATCGACCGTGCGCACCTGCGATTTGCGGGCCTGTTCGGCCTGCTGGGCTGCCTGTTCCTCTGCAGCGGCCACCAGGCGCGCCCGCAGGACGCGCAGGGCCTGCTCCTTGTTCTGGAGTTGGCTTCGCTGGTCCTGGCTGGTCACCACCACGCCGGTGGGCAGGTGGGTGATGCGAACCGCCGAGTCGGTGGTGTTCACTCCCTGGCCACCCTTGCCGGTGGAGCGGTACACATCGATGCGCAGGTCGTCGGGATTGATCTCGATCTCGCTCTCCTCGACGTCGGGCATGACGAGCACTCCCGCCGCCGAGGTGTGGATGCGTCCCTGGGATTCGGTCACCGGGACGCGCTGCACGCGGTGGACGCCACCCTCGAACTTCAGGGCGCCGTAGGGGGCCTGGGCGTCATGCCCGGTGGCACGGAAGGCGAGGGTGACCGACTTGAAGCCACCCAGGTCGGTGGGCTCGGCGTCGATGATCTCGGTTGACCAGCCCTCGCGCTCGGCGAAGTGCTGGTACATGTTCAGCAGGTCGCCGGCGAACAACGCGGACTCCTCACCGCCCTCACCGGACTTGATCTCCATGATGGCGTCGTTGGAGTCCAGGGGGTCGCGCGGGGCGAGCAGTGCGGTGAGCTTGTCGGTGACCTCGTCCAGCCGTGCCGAGATCTGGTCGGCCTCCGCTGCGAAGGCGGGATCGTCGTCTGCCAGTTCCCTGGCGGCCGACAGGTCCTCGGTGAGTTGCTGATGCTCGTCGAGGGCGTGCACGACCCCGGTGAGTTCGGAATATCGCCGCCCCACCTTGCGGGAGCGGGCCTGATCGGAGACCACGGCCGGATCGGCCAGCTGCTTCTCCAGATCGGCAAACTCCTGGCGCAGCCCCTGGGCGGACTCGAACATCAGGTCACTCCTATTGGTCGGTTCCCACGTCCGGGCACCGGCATCTGTTGGTGAACATGAAACAGGCGTCGAGTGCCAGATGACACCCGACGCCTGTTTGGACAGACTTACTTGGTTGCAGCGGCCTTTGCCTTGCCGTAGCGACGCTCGAAGCGGGCCACGCGACCACCGGTGTCCAGAATCTTCTGCTTGCCGGTGTAGAAGGGGTGACAGTTGCTGCACACGTCGGCAGACATCACATCACCGGGGAAAGTGCTGCGCGTGGTGAACTCATTGCCACAGGTGCACACGACCTTGACGTCGTGGTACTCGGGATGCGTGCTGTTCTTCATCTGGATTGCTCCTCTAGTCGCGGACCGGGTCGCTACCGTGCTGCACAGACGGTGTCGCATTGGACGACGCGCGTGAACCGGGCCATTGGGTGACTTTACCCGATCGAACGTTCAGTGCCACTCTCGTGGCCCCCTGTCAGTCCGATCCGGGCGTTGTCGAAGATATCAACACCAGGAACTCTGAATTATTCCGGGTCTTCTTCATGCGGCTCAGCAGGGTCTCAAGGGCCTGCTGCTCCTTCTGCCCGGACAGGGCCCGGCGCAGCTTCCAGATGATGTCGAGCTCCTGGCGGCTCATCAGGAGTTCCTCGCGACGGGTGCTGGAGGCCTCGACGTCGACGGCAGGGAAGATCCGCTTGTCGGCCAGCTGGCGCGACAACTTGAGCTCCATGTTGCCGGTGCCCTTGAACTCCTCGAAGATCACCTCATCCATCTTCGACCCGGTCTCGACCAGGGCCGTGGCCAGGATGGTCAGCGAGCCACCGTTCTCGATGTTGCGGGCGGCGCCGAAGAAGCGCTTGGGCGGATACAGCGCTGCCGAGTCCACGCCGCCGGACAGGATCCGGCCCGATGTGGGGGCGGCGAGGTTGTAGGCGCGCCCGAGTCGGGTGATGCCGTCGAGCAGCACCACGACGTCGCGCCCCAGCTCCACCAGGCGCTTGGCGCGGGCAATGGCCAGCTCGGCGATCGTCGTGTGGTCATCTGCCGGGCGGTCAAAGGTCGAGGCGATCACCTCCGCGGTGGTCGTCCGCTTGAAGTCGGTGACCTCCTCGGGACGTTCATCGACGAGCACGACCATCAGGTGCACCTCGGGATTGTTCACCGTGATGGCATTGGCGATGTTCTGCATCACCATGGTCTTGCCGGCCTTCGGCGGGGACACGATCAGGCCTCGCTGGCCCTTGCCGATGGGTGACACGAGGTCGATGATGCGCCCGGTCATGTTGGTGGAGACCGTCTCCATGCGCAGGCGTTCCTGGGGGTACAGCGGGGTGAGCTTGCCGAAATCGGGACGCTCGCGCATGGCCTCGGGGCCGGCGCCGTTCACCGTGTCGAGGCGCACCAGCGGGTTGTACTTGGAGTGGCGCTCCCCCTCGCGCGGCTGGCGCACGGCACCGGTGATCACATCGCCCTTGCGCAGTCCGTTCTTGCGCACCATTCCCATGGCGACGAAGGCGTCATTGGGCCCCGGGAGGTAGCCCGAGGTGCGCACGAACGCGTAGTTGTCCAGAACATCCAGGATGCCGGAGACATCGATCAGGACATCATCCTCCTGGACCGTGGTGGTCTCCATCTCGTTCATGGGACTGTTGCGGTTGCCGCGCCGACCCTGACGATCACGCTGGCGACGACGCCGGGAGCGCCGACCGCCGCTGTACTCATCGTCGTCACGACGACCTGAGTCATTGCGATTCGAGTCGTTGCGGTTCGAGTCGTTGCGCGTGGACTCGCTGTGGTTGCGATTTGACTGGTTGTGGTGGCGCTCGGGACGCTCGTCGCGGTTGCGCTCGTTCTTCTCGGAACGATTCCCGCGTCCGCTCAGCTGCTCCAGGCGGGCACCCACCTCATCGTCGACGCCCTGGTTGCTCGTGCGGGGGCCCTCGTTATGGGCGCCGTCACTGCGGGAATTGTTCGTACGGGTCGAGTTGCGTTCGCTGCGGCCACCACGGTCATTGTCCGTGCTCCGCTCGGTGGCGGTACCCGACTCGCTGTCGGTATTCCGCTCGCGGCGGCTGCGTCCCGAACTGTGTTCGGCGGCCTCAAGGCGGGCAGCGATCGCGTCGGCCGTCGACACATCCCGTGCCGGACCCTCCTCGCCCGTCGCCTCACGCGATGCGCGCGACGCTGAGCGGGTCCGGCGTTCGGCGGGCCCCTCCTCATGGCGTGTGGGCTGCTGCTGTGCAGGCTGGGCACCGGAACCGCCGCGACGCGAGTCAATGGCATTGATCAGATCGCCCTTGCGCATGGCGCTGACGCCCCTGATCCCCAACTGCGCGGCGACCTGTTTCAGTTCGGTAAGCCTCATGGCACTCAGCGTGCTCATGGGATCTGCGGGCCCGTTCTCTGCGACGGCCTGCGTGGTTTCGCTCACGAATGTCCTTTCGGCGTCGCCCGGGGAAGACCCACTGGGCGAAAGAATGTCATCTGGGGCCAAGGCACGACGCGCCCATCGGCGACCGCACGGGATCCGCATGGCAAAGCATCGGAACCGAGGCGGGACTACGAGAGGATCTCGCGAACGAAGGACCGGAAGCCGACGACCGCACTGCCAGCTGTGGCAAGACGGTCAGAGTCGACTCGTGATGGGGAACAGCCGCTTGGTGGGCTCGTTTCCGGTCTGATCGGACAAGGCCGTTGACCCGGATGAGATACGGCTGCTTGAGCAGCAGCTCGTGCTTCTAGGCTAGCAGGCGTCGGGCCCCGAGCAAAGCGGATCACGCAAGCGCCGCCCCGGCGTCATCGGAGGCGGGACGGCGCGGGGCGTTCAGGCCTGCAGTCCTGACTCCAATTGCTCGGACGCGGCGAGGAACTGCTCTTTCAGCTCCTCGTAGTCGTGGGCAACCGGCAAATGGGGGAACTCGGCGATCACATTGGCCGGCGGGTTGAACAGCGCCCCGTAGTCGGCCTGGTTCAACATCGCGGTGTCGTTGTACGAATCACCCGTGGACAAGGTGGTGAAGTTCAGCGACTGGAAGGCGCGCACCGCCTCATATTTCCCGTTGGGCTGGCGCAGCTGGTAGCCCACGACCATGTCGTCACGCACCACCAGGCTGTGGCAGAACAGCGTGGGTCGACCGAGCTGGTCCATCAGCGGATCGGCAAAGTCGTAGAAGGTGTCGGACAGGATGACCACCTGCCAACGCGCCCGCAGCCAGTCAAGGAACTCCTTGGCGCCGGGCAGCGGGCCCATGTCCGCGATGACCTTCTTGATGGCGCTCAGGGTGAGCCCATGCTTGGCCATGACGGCCAGGCGATGGTCCATGAGCTCGTTGTAGTCCGAGATGTCGCGAGTGGTGAGCTTCAGCTCGTCGATGCCGGTGCGCTCGGCGACATTGATCCAGACTTCGGGCACCAATACGCCCTCGAGGTCAAGGCAGGCGATGTGCATATTCTCTCCTAGGCTCCTTCTGCGCGCATGAGTCGAACCGACCCCAGCACATAATCGGACTTCTCAAGTTCTTCCAGGCAAACCATCATGTCGGATTCCTGGGCCTCGTGCGTCATCATTGACACGCGCGCCGAAGCGGCCTCGCGGCCGTCCTCGATCGGCGTCTGGCGGATGGAATGCACCGAGACGTGATGCTTGGCCAGCAGGCTTGCCACCGACGCCAGCACCCCCGACTGGTCAGCCACCCGGAAGCGGACGTAGTAGCGGGTGCGGGTCTCCCCCATCGGTGCGAGCTGGTGGGCCTGGTAGACCGAATGGGCCGGTCCCACGACGCCGCGCATCCGGTTGCGCGCCACGGTGACGAGGTCACCGGTCACCGCGCTGGCCGTCGGTGAGCCCCCTGCACCGGGACCCATGAACATCAGGCGCCCGGCATTCGCTGCTTCCACGAAGATTGCGTTGTAGGGGCCATTGACCATGGCCAGGGGATGCGAATACGGCACCATGGCCGGGTGCACGCGCACGCTGATGCGATCGTGCTCGTCGATCTTGGCGATCGCCAGGAGCTTGACCACGCAGTCGCTGGCGCGGGCGGCCTCGATGTCTGCGGTGGAGACGCTGGTGATCCCCTCGCGGAAGACATCTGAACCCGAGACCGGCGAGTGGAAGGCCAGTCCGGCCAGGATCGCTGCCTTGGCGGCAGCGTCATAGCCCTCGACATCGGCGGTGGGATCCTGCTCGGCGTAGCCGAGTTGCTGTGCGGTCGCCAGTGCCTCTTCAAAGTCCTGGTGGTCGTTGGTCATCTTGTCGAGGATGTAGTTGGTGGTGCCGTTCACGATGCCCATCACGCTGCGGATCTCATCGCCCACCAGCGATTCCCGCAGGGGTCGCACGATGGGGATGGCGCCCGCGACGGCCGCCTCGAAGTAGATGTCCACCCGATTCTTCTCGGCCGCGGCATAGATCTCCTCGCCATGGGCGGCCAGCAGGGCCTTGTTGGCCGTGACCACCGAGGCGCCGTGGTTGATCGCCGAGACGATGAGTTCCCGGGGCGGATCGATGCCCCCGATGAGCTCGATCACGATGTCGGCGCCACCGTTGGCCACCAGGCCGGCCGCATCATCGGTGAGCAGCTCGGGGGGAATGCCCTCGCGCGGCTTGTTCACGTTGCGTACGGCGATGCCGATCAGCTCGAGATGACAGCCCGCCTTGGCGGCGAGGTCCTCGGCCTTGTCCAGCAGGGTGCCCGCAACCTGTCGGCCGACGGTGCCACAGCCCAGCAGAGCCACTCGCAGCACCCTGGTCGGCGCGGTCACCCTCGCGTCCTGATTCATTGCCACCCTTTCAGCGTCCCACGTCGAGACTGAGGAGGTCGTCCATGGTCTCACGGCGAATCATCGCCGAGAGCTCTCCGTTGTGTACGCGCACCACCGGAGGGCGAAGCGCATGATTGTAGTTACTGGCCATTTCGCGGCTGTAGGCCCCCATATCGGGCACGGCGATGAGGTCACCGGGCTCGATGTCGGACGGCAGGAAGACATCGCGCACCAGAATGTCGCCGCCCTCACAGTGCTTGCCGACCACCCGGCTCAGCACGCCGGGTTCGGAGGACGTGCGATTTGCCAGGACCGCAGAGTATTCGGCGCCATACAGGGCCGGGCGGATGTTGTCGCTCATGCCGCCGTCGACACTCACGTATACGCGCTGGCCACCGCCGTCCAGGTCGACGACCTTGACGGTGCCGACCGTGTAGACGGCCATGGTGGTGGGTCCCACGATGGCCCTGCCCGGCTCAATGGACATCTTCGGCACGGCCATCGAATGCGCCCGCGCCTCGTGCTCCACGATCTCGCGCAGCCCGGTGGCCAGCGCATCGGGGGTGGAGGGCGAATCGGCGCTGGTGTAGGCAATGCCGAAACCGCCCCCGAGGTTCAACTCGGGCAGGTGCACGCCGGTCGCGTCGGTGAACTGGCTCGACAGCTTCATAGTGCGCAGGGCGGCCACCTCGAAGCCCCCAGTGTCGAAGATCTGCGACCCGATGTGGCTGTGGATCCCCAACAGGTCCATATAGGGGCTGTAGTGGCACCGCACCATGGCGACCATGGCCTGCCCGTTCGCAATCGAGAAGCCGAACTTCTGGTCCTCGTGGGCGGTGGCGATGTACTCATGGGTATGCGCCTCAACCCCGGGGGTCACCCGCACCATCACACGCGCATGCCAGTCATTGTCGCGGCACAGCTGTTCGATACGTCCGATCTCGTCCAGGGAATCAACCACGATGTGGCCCACCCCGTTGCTCAGGGCCAGCGCCAGCTCGTCACTGGTCTTGTTGTTGCCGTGCATTCCGATCCGTGCCGGGTCCATGCCGCCGGCGAGGGCGACCTGGAGTTCCCCACCTGAGCACACGTCCATGCCCAGGCCCTCCTCCATCACGAGACGGGCAATCGTCCGGGTGAGCATCGCCTTGCCCGCGTAATAGACATTCCATCCGTCGAAGGCGCTCTTGAAGTCACGGGCCCGGTGGCGGAAGTCGTCCTCGTCGAACAAGTACAGCGGGGAGCCCTCACGCTCGATCGCATCAACCACGTCGATTCCGGCCACACCGACACGCCCGTGCTCGTCCCGGGAGACATTGCGGCTCCACAGGGCAGGGTCGAGTTCGTTGAGGTCGGCCGGCTTCGTGAGCCACTGGGGCCCCGGGGTTGAGACGTCGGCGTGAATCGCGCCCGCAACATGCATATGGGTCACGGTCCACCATTCTTCCAGAAAGCCGCCACGCCGGAGTGCAGGCGTTCGCCCGCGGACGGCCGTGTGACGCGCTGGCCGTAGTGCAACCCGGGGCGCTAAGCTGTCGGACGGCCACCCCAAGGCGGCCATGCTCCCGTAGCTCAGGGGATAGAGCACCGCCCTCCGGAGGCGGGTGCGAGGGTTCGAATCCCTCCGGGAGCGCCGTGCCGGACCCGGGACGTGCAGCAAGTCCGGGCGACCCGGATCCCAGCCCGGAACCGAAGGGCTCCCCGCATGGTCCCCTGCTCGCCATGGGGCCCTGCCCGATCAGCACGAGCGCCCACCCGATCAGCCTGGGCCGCCCGGTGAGGCTCATGCCCCCGGCAGCTCATCGCGCACACCCGTGGCACGAGCCACCTCGTCGGGATGATCACGTGCCCAGTCGCGGGCCTTCGCCGACAGCGCCGAACCCGAGACGTGGCCAACGACCAGACCCACCAGGATGACCGCCACCAACAGGATCCAGCCAACCCGTGACATCCAATGGCTTGCCACCGAGCCGAGTGCCCACATGAGCGCGGTGGTGCCGCCCGCCCACGCCACTGCCCCGCAGATGTTGGCGATCAGGAACCGTCGATAGCTCATCCGCAGGCTGCCTGCGAGGGGGCCCGCGAACATCCGCAGCAGGGCGATGAACCGCCCGAAGAACACGGCCGTGACACCGAAACGGTTGATCAAGTGCTCGGCGTAGGCAAGGCGCACCGCGGAGGCCTGTACCGGAAAGCGACGACCCAACCAGCCGAACAGTCGCGGGCCGAGGCGCCGGCCCACGGTGTAGCCGATGGAGTCGCCGATGATCGCCCCAGCACTCGCGGCGATCCCGATGCCCCACGCGGAGAAGCCCGCGTCGGGATGGTGGGTAAGCAGGACCACCGAGATCAGGATCGTCTCACCGGGCAGCGGGACCCCAAGGCTCTCCAGTCCGACGACCAACCCGACGAGCACATAGGCCCAGCCGGCCGGAAGCCCGAAGAAGAATCCTGACAGGTCCATCGCCCACCCCTCATCGCTGGCCAACCGCCAGTTGCCATCATGTCCCCACTGCCCGGCAAGTTGCCATCATGGCAACCGGGAACCGACATCGCACGCCTGTCCGCGGGCTGTGAGTGTGCGTGCCGAACCCACAGGGCGTGCGGTGGGATCCACTGGATGCTTTGATAGCCTTCTCGTCGCCGAAGGTCGGTGCATGGGACCAAGTGGGGCGGACATGGCGGAATTGCCCGTGACGAGCGCGGGCGCGACCGCCGCCACACCAGCACGCTTCTCCACGCGGATGTCGCGACAATTCACCCTGTCGTTCACCCGCGAACGGCTGCGCTCGGCCAAGTTCTTGTTGTTCTTCTGGTTCGCCGCGCGCTTCCTCATCCTGGCGACCTGGGCGTTCATCACCCCGGCCACCCAGGGCGACGTCGTGTACTACTACCAGAAGATCCAGGTGTTGTTCAGCGATGGTCCGGCCAACACCCTGCAGGAATATCCGACCCCTGTGATCTGGGTGTTACTGATCCCCTATCTGATCGGCTTTGGCAATGAACACGGCTATGTCATTGCGTTCGTCTGCATGATGTTGGCCCTCGATGCACTGTTCTCGTGGTCGCTGTGGCACTCAGGTGGCTCTATGGGCGGGCAGGCGGTCGTCTTCTGGACACTGTTCCTGGCCATGGTGGGACCCACCGCCTTCCTGCGCTTCGACCTGATCACCTCGGTGTTGGCGGGCTGGTCGATCATCTTCCTGTTGCGACGCTATAGCGCAGCTGCCGGGGGCCTGACTGCGCTGGGGGCTTCGGTGAAACTCTGGCCGGCCCTGTTGTGGCCGGCGCTCCTACCGGGCCCGGCCAGGCAGAAGTTCCGGGCCACCGCGGGCTTCCTGCTGACCGGGATGGCCATGGTGGGGCTGTCGCTGCTGTACGCGGGGTGGGACCGACTGTTGTCGCCCCTCACCTGGCAGCAGGGCCGTGGGCTGCAGATCGAATCGGTGTGGGCGACCCTTCCGATGTTGGCCCGCACCGTCAACTCCGACAACTACGCCGTCACCCTGTCGCGGTACCAGGCCTTCGAGATCTGGGGCCCGGGGGTGAACACCCTGCTCAGCGCCTCGGACATCTTCTTCGCCGGCGGGCTTGCCGTGGCGGTCCTGGCCTATCTCGTGTGGCTGTGGCGCGGACATGGCCGCCTGATCGAGGCGGTCGTGCTGGTGCAGTTCGTGATCATCGTCATGATCGTGACGAACAAGACCTTTTCGCCCCAGTACATGATGTGGCTCGGTGGCCCGCAGGCGGCGGCATTCGCCGTCCTCGGCACGCGCAGCCACCATGTGGAGGAGTTCTACGTCGACCGCTCCCGGCTCAACACGCTATCGGTGTGGATCCTGGTGGCCACCTTCCTCACGCTGTTGGTCTATCCGATCAGCTACGACTTCCTGGTCAATGACTGGAATGTGCGCGACAGCCTGCTGAGGTTCCCGGCCACCCTGTTGCTCGCCGCCCGCAACATCGTGGTGGTAATCGTCCTGATCGATGTCATCAGGTGGGTGTGGAGCTTCCTGAGGCCCCGGGCCGTGAAGGCCGTGCGACAACGCCGCCGTGGGGTCGAGGCCCCTCAGTGAGTCGCCAAGCACTTGACCGACGACCCGACTCCCGTCCACCCGCCAGCATTCCGGTGACCCGGCCGGTGACAGCGAGTCGCCCGGAGACGGCGAGCGCCGGCGTCCGCCGGGGATGGCATCGCCGGTCCGGCATAGCGACCATGCCACGTGTCCGCCCGAACGGCTGGTGGGCCGTGGTCGCCTGGATCGTGTCGCGATCCCTGATGGCGTGCCTGTTCATCAACCTGGGCAGTTACCTGCGCTCCGATGTCATCTACTACTTCACCTCCGTGCAGGGCGCCAGTCCCATGCACCTGGCCGGGGTGCTGTCCGAGTATCCGGTACCGATCGTGTGGCTCATCCAGCTGCTGGCAGCGATCTCGGGGCCATCCGCCGATGTCTTCGTCTTCGTCTTCGCCGCAACGATGGGTGGGCTCGATGCCGCCTGTTGCCGATGGTTGTGGCGGCACTCACCACGCGCCTGCAGCTTGTGGATCGCCTTCACCTTCCTGATCGGCCCGCTCATCTGGTTCCGCATCGACCTGGTGCCGGCCGCGTCGGTCCTGGCCGCGCTGACCATGACAACGCGGCGCCCGGCATGGTCCGGGGCGGCCGTCGCGCTGGGCGCGGCGACGAAGCTGTGGCCGGCACTGCTGATCGTTCCCCTGGCCGGCACGCGACGCAGCGCACGACGCCGCGCAGGCGGATTCCTGCTCGTGGGCGCACTGATCGGCACGGCCGTCGTGGTCAGTCAGGGTTTGGCCCGTTCGGCCTCTCCCCTCACTTGGCAGGCGACCCGGGGCCTGCAGATCGAGTCGGTGTGGGCGACGCTGCCGATGGTGCAACGGCTGGTGTCGCCCGATGACAGCTGGTCAGTGGCCGTCAGCAGTTTCCACGCCTACGAGATCTCCGGCCCGGGAGTGGCGGGATGGCTGCAGGTCTCTTCCGCCGCCACAGCCGCCCTGCTGGCGCTGACGGCGCTGCTCGGCTGGCTGATCGCCCTGGACGGCATGGGACTTCCGGGCCACCGACGCGCGCTGCCGGCCGATCCCGACCGTGACGCCCAGCGGCACGAAGCCATGCTGTGGGCATTGCTCGCAATCATCGTCGGCGTGATCGTGGCCAACAAGGCCTTCAGCCCCCAGTACATGATGTGGCTGGCGGGACCCCTGGCGATGTTGTGGGCCGAGGGCACCCGGGCCGGTTCCCGCAGGCCCGCACGGCGCGTGACCATCATGGCCCTCGCAGCGGCCGGCCTCACGCAGCTTGTCTTCCCGCTCAACTACACGGCCCTGGTCGGCGATCATCCCGGCGGGTTCGTGACCACGGTGCTGGTGGCCCGCAACCTGGTCATGGTCGGCCTGGCCCTGCACTGCACCCGACACGCCCTGCGGGCCGCGTGGCGGGTGGGCCTACGCAGCGATCCCGCCCCTGATTCCGGGAGAGAACTTGTCTGAGTCGAACACACCATCCGGGTCGAACGCCCCCGGGCCCACCGCAGCGTCCGCCGACAACGGGTCCACGACGGGTGTGACCGTCACGATCGGCCCACCCGCCATCGCGGACGCCCGTACCGGGAGCTGGGTGGCACGCTTCCCCCTGCTGGTGGCCTTCTGGGCGCTGTCCCGCGTGGTCATGGCCTGCATCTTCATGACCGACCTGTGCAGCTACATCCGCAACGACGTGCTCTACTACGGCACGGCGGTCGCCAGCTCACCGGTCCCCCTGCTCGACCGCATGACCAATGTGCTCGACGAGTACCCGACGCCGATCGTCGGGTTCCTCCAGGTGATCAACGCGTTGGCGGGCGGCTCCACGTCCACCTTCGTCTCCGTTTTCGTCCTCGTGCTCTGCCTGGCAGACGGTTTCGCCGTCGCTGCCCTGTTCTTCCGTGAATCGCCGCGAGCCGGCTGGGTCTGGGCGGCCGCGGGCCTGCTACTGGGGCCGCTGCTGTGGTTCCGCCTAGACCTGTTGCCGGCGCTGGCCGTGCTCGGGGCACTGCACTGGATGGATCGTCGCCCCAGGCTGGCCGGGGTGATGATCGCCCTTGGTGCCGCCCTGAAACTGTGGCCGGCCCTGCTGATCATTCCCATGATGGGCCGGGGCCGGCTGGCCCGCTCCCGAACGCTGGGCTTCGTGGTGGCCGGGCTGGTGCTCGGTCTCGGGTCGCTGCTGACGCAGGGCTGGGCACGCTCCGCCTCGCCACTGACCTACCAGGGGGATCGTGGCCTCCAGATCGAATCGGTGTGGGCCACGGTGCCGATGGTGCGGCGCGTCATCTCCGGTGATTCGGGGCTCACGGTCTTCTTCAGCCAGTACAAGGCCTATGAGGTGTCGGGCCCGGGCGTGGCCGGCTGGATCCAGGTCAGCGACCTGCTGCTCGTGGTGATGATCGTCGCCACCGTGGCGCTGGGATGGTTGATCGGCCTGCGCGGTGTCGGCCTGCGCGGGCATCGATGGGCTGCACCCGGTGAGAAGGACCTGGGGGCCATCGACTGGGCGATCCAGTTGTCGCTGCTGGCCATCATCTGCGGGGTCATCGTGGCGAACAAGACGCTCAGCCCGCAGTACCTGATGTGGCTGTTCCCCTCGTTGGCGATCATCACGGCCCGCGCCCGTGGCGAGCGCCAACGCCGGGTCGTGCGGCGCATCCTGGCGTTCGCGGCGACGTCGCTGGCCCTGACGCCCTGGGTGTTCCCGCTGGGCTACTCCGGGTTGATCTCCTCCACACCGAATGCAGGGGTTACCTGGCTGCTCGTGCTGCGCAATCTCGGACTCGTTACGCTGACCGCATATTCATGGTTTGAGGCGTGGAGGGCGGCTGTTCGCAGCGGGGTTTTCGAACCCGAACTGTAGAGTCGGAGAGGTAAGCCGCCCGCCCAGAAATCACATGGAAGTGAGGGACGTGGCTCAGCCACGAACATCATGGGTACTGACAAATTTGGGGCCAATGACTGGCTCATTGCCGATATGCGCCAGCGCTATCTGGCAGATCCCACTTCTGTTGATGAGAGGTGGCGCGCATACTTCCAGGCACTGGGAGTCACGCCCGATCCGTCAACGCCGGTGGCAAGCCCGGCCCCGGTGACCCCGGCGCCAACGCAGGCCCCCACCCCGCAGGCATCGACCCCGCAAGCACCGACCTCGAGCGCGCCGGGGCCCAATGAACCGGCCCAACCACCGTCCAGCCGCGTTCAGGCCCCCGTTCCCACCCTCGAGCCCCGCGAGATGAGGCGGAACGCCCCCGAGCAGCCCGGGATGGGTGGCGGCCTGTCGGCCGATGTGCCCAACCCGGCAGTCCGTCCCGCCAAGAAGGCGGAGGGCCAGGCCACCCGCACCGTGTTGCGCGGCATTCCGAAGACAACCGCCGTCAACATGAACGAATCGCTGTCGGTGCCCACGGCCACGTCCGTTCGCCAGGTGCCGATGAAGCTCGTCATCGACAACCGGGCGCTGGTCAACAGCTTCATGGCCCGCACCCGCGGCGGGAAGGTGAGCTTCACCCACATCATCGCCTTCGCCATGGTGCAGGCCATCCGTGACGTCCCGGAGATGAACCACTCGTTCGACATGACCGACGGCAAGCCGACGCTCGTGGAGAACCCGGCGATCAACCTGGGGATCGCGATCGACACGACGGCGAAGAACGGCACCCGGGAGCTGTTGGTGCCCAACATCAAGGACGCCGGCAGCTTGGACTTTGCGCAGTTCTGGTCGGCCTACGAGGATCTCGTGGACCGCACCCGGTCGGGCAAGCTGACGTTGGAGGACTACGCCGGCACCACGGTGTCGATCACCAACCCGGGCGGCATCGGCACCAACATGTCGGTGCCGCGCCTGATGAGCGGCCAGGCCATGATCATGGGCGTCGGAAGCATCGACTATCCGGCCGCCTTCCAGGGAACCAGCACGCAGCGCACCAACGACGCCGCGATCTCCAAGGTCTGCACCCTGACGTCCACCTATGACCACCGCATCATCCAGGGGGCCGTCTCCGGGGAATTCCTGCGTCGCATCCACCAATTGCTCCTGGGCGCCGACGGCTTCTACGAGCACATCTATGAGGCACTTCGGATCCCCTATCCCCCGCTGCACTGGGACCGCGATTTCACCGCGAACTCGCAGTCGGAGATCTCCAAGGGCGCCCGCGTCACCGAACTGATCCAGGCCTACCGGGCCGAGGGCCACCTGCTGGCCGACCTCGATCCGGTGGAGTACCGGATGCGCACCCACCCCGACCTCGACCTGGCCACACATGGCCTGTCCATCTGGGACCTTGACCGTGAGTTCCCTGTGGGCCGCTTCGGTGGCGAGGAGGGGCGCCACATCGTGCTGCGCCAGATGCTCGACATCCTGCGCGAGTCGTACTGCTACACGCTGGCCATCGAGTACATGCACATCGACGATCCCGAGGAACGGGCATGGGTGCAGGAACGCTTCGAGCGTCCGCGTAAGCCCCGCCCCCGGGAGGAACACCTGCTGATCCTTGACCGGCTCAGTGAGGCGGAGGTCTTCGAGACCTTCCTGCAGACGAAGTACGTCGGGCAGACGCGGTTCAGCATGGAGGGCGCGGAGTCGTCCATCGTCATCCTGTCGGAACTGTGTGCGGCCGCCGCCGATGGTGGAATGGCCGAGGTGAGCATCGGGATGCCCCACCGTGGGCGGCTCAATGTGCTGACCAATGTGGTGGGCAAGCTCTACAGCCAGGTGTTCCGCGAGTTCGACAACAAGGTGCCCACCGAGGAGGACATCACCGGCGATGTGAAATACCACCTCGGCGCGACCGGCCAGTTCACGGCCATGTCGGGGGAGAAGATCAAGGTCTCGTTGGCCGCGAATCCCAGCCACCTGGAGGCCGTCGATCCGGTGCTGGAGGGCATTGCGCGGGCCAAGCGTGATCGTCAGCCGGTTCCCGCCGACTACCCCGTGTTGCCGATCCTCATGCACGGCGACGCGTCGTTCTCGGCGCAGGGCATCGTCTACGAGGTGCTGCAGATGAGCCAGCTGCGCCCCTACCGGGTGGGCGGCACCGTGCACCTGGTGGTCAACAACCAGCTGGGCTTCACCACCTCACCCAGCGACGGGCGTTCCTCGAAGTACTGCACCGATGTGGCCAAGGCCCTCGGGGCACCGGTGATCCACGTGAACGGCGACGATCCCGATGCCTGTGCCCGGGCCGCCGAACTCGCCTTCGACTTCCGGGCCCGCTTCCACAAGGACGTCGTCATCGACATGGTCTGCTACCGCCTGCGCGGTCACAATGAGGGTGACGATCCCAGCTTCACCCAACCGCAGATGTATGACCTGGTGGCCCGCAAGGGTTCGGTGCGCAAAATCTACACCGACGCCCTGATCGGGCGCGGCGACATCTCGGTGGAGGATGCCGAGCAGGCGGTCAACCGCTTCCGGGCCCGTCTCGAGGAAGTGTTCTCGATGGTCCGCAATCCCGAGATCCCCCGCGACGAGGTGGACCATCAGGTTGCGTACCGCCTGGCGCCCCAGTACCCGGCCAAGGAACGGGCCGCCAGCGCCCCGCCCACTCCCACCCGGGAGCAGTTCGAGCGGGTGGCCGACGTCTATGAGAACCTGCCCGAGGGGTTCACCCCGCATCCGAAGGTGGGTCCCCAGCTCAAGCGGCGCGCTGATTCCATCCACAATGGTCCGGTCGATTGGGCGACCGCGGAGCTGTTGGCCTTCGGCACGCTGCTGCAGGATCGTCGCCACGTGCGCCTCGTCGGACAGGACACCCGTCGGGGAACCTTCAGCCAGCGCTTCGGTGCCGTGGTCGATCGGGTGACCAACGAGGCCTGGGTGCCGTTGAAGCACCTGTCGGACGATCAGGCCCCCTTCGACATCTATGACTCGAACCTCACCGAATATGCCGGGATGGGCTTTGAGTACGGGTACTCGACGGCCGCTCCGGACGCCCTGGTGCTGTGGGAGGCCCAGTACGGCGACTTCGCCAATGGCGCCCAGACCATTGCCGACGAGTTCATCTCCTCGGGCTTCGCCAAGTGGCAGCAACGCTCCGGCGTCGTCCTGCTGCTTCCGCACGGCTATGAGGGTGCGGGACCCGATCATTCGTCGTGCCGCATCGAACGCTGGTTGCAGACCGCCGACGAGGGGAACATCGCCGTGACGATGCCCAGCACGGCGGCAAGCTACTTCCACCTGCTGCGCCAGCACGCCTATGTGAACTGGCACCGTCCGCTGGTGGTGGCCACACCGAAGTCGATGTTGCGCAACAAGGCGGCGGCCAGCCCACTGAGTGACCTGCTGGACGAGCCCTGGCGGCCCGCGCTGGCCGATCCCACCATCACCGATCCCGGAGCCGTGCGGCGCGTCCTGCTGTGCGCCGGCAAGATCCGCTGGGACCTGGTGGCCGAGCGCCGCAAGCTCGGTCTGGACGGGCAGATCGCCATCGTCTCCCTGGAGCGGTTGTTCCCGCTGCCGACCGCCGAGCTCGCCGAGATCCTCCGGGCGTTCCCGCAGGTCAACGACTTCCGCTACGTGCAGGAGGAGCCCGAGAACCAGGGGGCCTGGGAATTCATGGACCGCTTCCTGACCCCCGCGCTCTCGGAGGCGCTGAACAGGCCCTTCCGGATGCGTCCGGTCACCCGGCCCCGTTCGTCGGCGCCCTCGGTCGGCTCCCACACCGTGCACCTGGCGCAGCAGCGCTCGTTGCTGGCGGAATCGCTCGGCCAGGACTGATCCCATCGTGCCCGGCCCGCCCGTCACGGTCCGGGCCGGGCACGATGCACGTCCGCCCGCGAGTTAATCGGTCTTGCGGGATTCTTGTCATGCCGGGACCCTGTTGAAAACTCTGCGAACATGGCAGAGTAGTCAGGCGGGGATTCTTTGCGTTACTGACGTTCTTCCCCATCCCGCTTGATCATTCGCACCCGGCGCCCAGTGTCATCGGACGCTTGTGCTTTGCAGAAGGAGTCACACCCAGATGGACTGGCGCCACAAGGCTGCCTGCCTCAATGAGGATCCGGAGCTGTTTTTCCCCATCGGAAACACTGGTCCGGCTTTGGCGCAGATCGAAGAGGCCAAGAAGGTCTGCCAGCGATGCGAGGTGCGCGAAGAGTGCCTGGCCTGGGCCCTGGAGGCCGGTCAGGACCACGGCGTATGGGGCGGGATGTCGGAGGACGAGCGCCGCGCGATGAAGCGCCGGGCCGCGCGGTCACGTCGTAGCGCCTGAACAGCCTGCTGATACAGAAAGGTCGTGCCCGCGAAGCCTGCGGGCACGACCTTCTGCTTGCCGACGCCACCGGCGGGCAGGACCCGCCAGCTGCCGTTGCTGGCTCAGACGCTGAGCGTCGACGCCGGCACCACGATGCGTGAGGTGGCTCCCGGACCGTCGGCATTGTTGAACAGGGTGAACTCTCCCCCCAGATCGGCCACCAGGGTGGTGACGATGGAGGTACCGAGGCTGTTGGTGGCACCCATCTGGAAGCCCTCGGGCAGCCCCTCCCCCTCATCGACGACGTCGAGCACCAGGTCGCCGGCGGCATTGCGCTGGGGACGCACGAAGACATTTCCCGAATGGGTTGCCAGCCCGTGCTCGATGGCGTTCTGGCACAGCTCTGTGAGTATCAGGGACAGGGACGTGGCCACCTTGGCCGGCACGAGTCCGAAGCTTCCCTCACGCTTGGCGCGCACGGTGCCCGACGCCGCCGCAACGTCGCCGACCATCTGCAACAGCTTGTCGGCCACCTGGTCGAATTCTGCCTCCTCGTCGTAGCTCTGCGAGAGGATCTCGTGCACCACGGCGATGGACTGGACCCGATTCGTGGCGTCGGTGAGTGCATTCTTGGCCTCATCGGAGTGGGTACGGCGCGCCTGGAGGCGCAGCAGCGCGGCCACTGTCTGGAGGTTGTTCTTCACCCGGTGGTGGATCTCACGGATCGTGGCGTCCTTGGTGACCAGCTCGCGTTCGCGGTCGCGCAGCTCGGTGATGTCGCGGCACAGCATCAGTACCCCGACCTGTCGCCCGTCCTTGCGCAGTTGCAGGACGCGGGCGCGGATGCACCCGGCATCGTTCTCCAGGTCGTACTCCCCGGCGATGTCGGTGCGGAAGACTGACTGGCTGGGCTCCGATTCATGGTCGGCGAAGGTGCCCTCGCCGTGGGGGGACACCGCAAAGATGGACACCCGCAGGCTGTCGGGCGCCGGATGATGGACATCTTCGCCCACCAGGTCCCCCACCATCCCCAGTCGGCGATAGGCGGACACCGCGTTGGGACTGGCGTACTTGATGGCGCCGTCCATGCCCGCATAGATCAACCCATCGCCCACCCGCGGACTCATCGAGGGATCGCTGGCGGGGCTCACGGGATAGTCGGCGTGATGCACCATGTCGGTGAGGATGTCGGCGATTTCGAGGTAGTAGTCCTCCATCGCCCCCGGCGCACGCACGCCCATCCGGTTGGTGTGGCGTTCGACGACACCGATCACATCGCCGTGGCGCAGGATCGGGATGGCCCACACGTCCACCGGGATACCGGCCCGCAGCCGGTTGTTGCTCGTCTCGCTGACCTCGCGCGACATGAAGGCCTCGGTCACCAGCGAGTCGGGCTCGTAGCGGATCTCATCACCGACGACGTCATCCTCGAGCGCCGTCGGCCCGGTCACCGGACGCTGCTGGGCTGCGACCCAGAAGACGTTCTCGTCCTCATCGGGGACCCACAGCACCAGGTCGGAGAACCTCATATCGGCCAGCAGGTGCCATTCACGGACCAGGGAGGTGAGCCACTCGCGATCATCCTCGTCGAGGACCGTGTGATCAGCCAGGACCCGGTTCATTGACACCATGGGACCAACTTTATGCGGTGGACAGCTCCCTGCCCTGCCCCCGGGCCCGGGCTGGTCGTGGTGGGCCGGTCGCCCACCATGTGCCTGCGCTGGCGGCCCCGGGGCGCGGGTTTTCGCGGCGATGGCCTGTTTGGGGCAGGGACTTGCCACGTGGCAGAATTGGAATCCACGCCCGTAGACCTCGGTATGCGGGGATACTTGAATTGCGCCGAACCCCCGGTTCGGCTGCGGGATGGAGGGCCTATGGGAAAGACCGGACGCAAGCGTCGTGCTCGCCGAAAGAATGCCGCCAACCACGGCAAGCGACCCAACGCCTAATTTCTGACCACTACTACCGATGATGCCGGCACCCCCAGTGGGGATGCCGGCATCATCGTCTGTCAGCTACATCGTCAGTCAACTGCATTGTCTGTCAGCCACATCTCCCTGGCGCGACACCCGGGGACGAAACCGCGAGGATCATCGTCGCGGACCCACCGGAGCCTGACGCCCGGGCGGGGTTCAGGCGGATTCGGTGGTGACGTCGCCGCCCGACATGGAACGACGATGCTCCACGCTCAATGCGGTGATGCGGGTGCGCAGGGCCGGCGACGCACAGGGTGTGCCGGTGCAGCGCTTGACCATCGATGAGATCATCTCCTCGATGTCGAAGTCGTTCATACAGCTCTCGCAGATCATGAGGTGATGGCGGATCTCGTCCGCGTTGGCCTCGGGCAGCTCGCCGTGCAGGAATGCCTGCAGGCTACCCAATGCCATCTCACAGGCATGCTCGTCAGTGGCTGACACGAAGTCGCCATGGCCCATTTCACTCATGATTCCGGTCTCCCCCGATTCCATTCTCACGTGCATAGTCGGCCAGCAGCTTGCGCAGTTGCGCACGTCCCCTGTTGAGCCGTGACATCACCGTGCCGATGGGCGTGCCCATGATCTCGGCGATCTCCTTGTAGGAGATGCCCTCGACATCGGCGAGCAGGACTGCCTCACGGAATTCGTCGGACAGCTGCTCGAGTGCATTGGTCACTGCCGCATCCGGCATCTCACGCAGCGCCTCCATCTCCGCCGACCGCAGCCCGGTGGCGTCATGGGACGCCGCCTTGGCCAACTGCCAGTCCTCGACATCGTCCGACCCGGTCTGGGGCTGACGCTGCGCCTTGCGGTAGGTGTTGATGTAGGTGTTGGTGAGAATGCGATACAACCAGGCCTTCAGGTTCGTGCCCGGCCTGAACTGCTTGAACGAGCTGAACGCCTTGGCGTAGGTCTCCTGGACCACGTCCTCGGCGTCGCTCGGGTTGCGCGTCATGCGCAACGCCGCGCCGTAGAGCTGGTCGATGTAGACCATGGCATCGCGTTCGAAGCGCTCCGCCCGTTCGGCATCCGTCTCGGTATCGCGCACGTCGCCAACCGGCTCGGCGGATGCGCCGCGAGCCGATGAATTAGTCGCAGGGGTTGGAATCGTCATCGCATATGACAGTACCGAACTCCGCGGTTGGGTGATCGTCTGCACGCCATGAAGAACGTAGCCAACGAGGTCTCTTATTCCCCCGCCATGATCGGCTCGGTCAATCCGGGGTCATCGGTGCGGGGAGAATTCACCCGCCGACTCACCGGGTGGGCGCTGAGCAGGCCGGCCGCCAGGGGTGCGATGAGGCCCAGTGCCTCCCGGCTGTCGGTGCAGCTGGGGTCGAGCCAGTCGCCCCACGCGTCGGGCTGGAGCAGTACCGGGCGGCGGTTGTGGATGGCGGCCATCTCGCCGGTCGCCTCCGTGGTGATGATGGTGCACGAGGACAGCCAGCTGCCCTGTGGCGAACGCCAGAAGTCGTAGAGGCCGGCCAGGGCGAGGAGGCCGCCGTCGGCGGGCTCGATGTAGAACGGTCGGGCCGGCACGGACTTGTCCGCCGGGTGCTGCCACTCGTAGTAGCCACTCGCCGGCAGGATGCACCGACGCCGCGCCAGGGCCGTGCGGTACACCGGCTTCTCGTCGAGGGTCTCGACCCGTGCGTTGATCATGCGTCGGGTGCTGCCGGGCCCCTTCGACCATGACGGGACCAGCCCCCAGTACATGCCCGCGACCTTCCGCACCGGATGGTCCTGTCCGCGCGTGACGACCACCGGGATCGTCTGGGTCGGGGCGATGTTGAACCGCGGCCGCATCCACTGCGGGTAGTCGGCCTGCGGCTGGCCGGGGGTCAGCGCCAGCGACTCACCCGAGTCCTCGGCGATCTCACTGATGTCGAAGACCTCGACCAATTCATCGGGATCGGCGCTCAGCGCATATCTTCCACACACGCCATCAGGGTACGCGCGGGCCCCACGGACCCGGGGCGAACGCCCACCGCCCTGTCCCCTGACGTCCCACCTCGTTGGTCCACCCCGTTGGCCTCCCGAATGGCCCGCACGCCGCGACCATCCGGGAGGACTCGGTAGCCTGAACACATGACTGAGCACGTTGCCGGAGACCGCCAGACCGCTGCCGATCCCCGCGTCACCACCTCGCAGGGCTGGCCGGCGCCCCGGGCACGCGTCCCCCTCCATGCGACGGTGCACGTGCCCGGCTCGAAGTCCGAGGGGAACCGGGCCCTGGTGCTGGCCGCGCTGGGCGACGGCCCCAGCACCATCACCGGCCTGCCGGACGCCCGCGACATCCGACTGATGATCGCCGCACTGCGTGGCCTGGGCACAACGATCGCCCCCGGCGACGCCCACGAGGTCACGGTGCACCCGGGTCCGCTGCACGCCGCCACCGCACCCATTGATTGCGGGCTGGCCGGCACGGTGATGCGCTTCGTGCCTCCCCTGGCCGCGCTGGTGGCGGGCACCACCCGGTTCGTGGGCGATGACCGGGCTGCCGAGCGTCCGATCGCCCCGCTGCTCGAGGGTTTGCGCCAGCTGGGGGCCGCCACCAGTTCAGACGCGATCCCCTTCGACCTCACGGCACCCGACGAACTCACCGGACATGAGGTGAGCATCGATGCCTCGGCGTCCAGCCAGTTCATCTCCGGCCTGCTGTTGGCTGCGGCCGCCTTCCCGCAGGGCATCGATCTGATGCACACCGGCGCCAACGTGCCTTCGGCGCCACATATCGACATGACGATCGCCATGTTGGCCCGTCACGGCGTGAGGGTCGCACAACCGGAGCGGGGACGCCGCTGGGTGGTGGAGTCGGGAATGATCCGTGCCGCCGATGAGCGGATCGAGCCTGACCTGACGAATGCGGCGGTGTTCCTGATCGCCGGCGTGATCACCGGTGGCTCGGTGGCCGTGGCCGACTGGCCCCGACGCAGCACCCAGCCCGGGGCACTCATCGGGCCCGTCCTGGCAAGGATGGGTGCCGCCTTCGCCACCGGGGCGGGCCGGGCCACCGCCACACACCGCGACGACCTGCAGGGCGCGGAGCTTGACCTGCGCCCCGCCAGCGAACTCACCTGCTCGGTCGCCGCCCTGGCCGTCGCCGCCAGGGGGACGACCACCATCCGCGGGGTGGGCCACATCCGCGGCCACGAGACGGACCGCATCGCGGCCATCGCCACGGAGCTGACCCGCGTCGGCGTGGACGTCGCCGAACTGCCCGACGGCCTGCGCATCGAGGGCATGGCGGGGCGCCTTGACCAGCTGCACCCAAGCACCGGCGATGGCCTCTTCCGGTGCTACGCAGATCACCGGATGGCCCACCTGGGCGCGCTGATCGGACTGATGGTGCCGGGCATCAGGCTGGACGACGTGGGTTCGACCACGAAGACGATGCCCGATTTCCCCGGCGAATGGGACAGGCTGGTGAACGCACGGTGAGCCCCCGCCAGACCCGCGGCGTGATCGGACGCGGAACCGATTTCGACAGCCACGACTTCGGGCGTCCCGCGAAGCGCACCCGCCCCCGCACCAAGCGTCGCCCCGATTACTCCGAGGCCCCCACGGCGCGGGTCATCACGGTCGATCGGGGCCGGTACCACCTCCTGCTGGACGCACCGGATTCCCCGCGCCACCTGGTGGCGGCCAAGGCCCGCCAGCTCGGCCGCGGTGCGGTGATCGTCGGTGACGTGGTGCGCGTGGTGGGCGACACCAGCGGGGAGGAGGGAACCCTGGCGCGCATCGTGCAGGTGGAGCCGCGTCGCACCGAGCTCAACCGCACCGCCGACGACACCGATCCCTATGAACGCCCGATCGTGGCCAACGCCGATCAACTCGTGGTGGTGACCGCACTGGCGGATCCCCAGCCCAGCGCCGGCATGATCGACCGCGTGCTCGTCGCCGGCTACGACGCCGGCGTGAAGCCCCTCATCTGCCTGACCAAGGCCGACCTGGCCGACCCGACGGAGCTGGTCGACCTCTACGAGCCGCTTGACGTGCCGATCTTCGTCTCCATGCCGGACAGCAACCTCGATGAACTGCGTGCCGCCCTAGCCCACCATGTGACGGTGTTCGTCGGACATTCCGGCGTCGGGAAGTCGACCCTGACCAATCGACTCGTCCCCGATGCGGATCGGGCCACGGGCGTGGTGAACGATGTCACCGGCAAGGGACGACACACCTCCACCTCGGCCATCGCCCTGCAGCTGCCGCCCTTCGCGGGCGACCCGGAGGCGGGCTGGGTGATCGACACACCGGGCGTGCGCAGCTTCGGGCTCAGCCATGTGAGCGCGGAGACCATCCTTGAGGCCTTCCCCGACCTGATGCGTTTCACCGCTGACTGCCCCCGTGGATGCAACCACCACGCGGGAGCCCCCGAGTGCGGACTGGACGCGGCGTTGGCCCGTGGCGACCTGTCCGCCCAGCGCCTGACCTCCTTCCGCCGCATTCTGGAGGCGGTGGACGGGGCCAGGGCGGACTACAGCTCGGTGCAGGAGCGCAACCACTAGTCCCACCCGGACGGGCGGCGAGCGCGCTCACCCACACCACTAGAGTCTGGGCCATGGCTGACCGAATTGATTCCACACGCTCTGATCTCACGGCCGATCTGCTGCTGGCCCAGCGCATGGCATCCGAGGCGGACACCATCACCACTGGCCGTTTCCGGGCCAGTGACCTGCGGGTGCAGACCAAGCCGGACCACACGCCGGTTTCCGAGGCCGACAAGGGCGTCGAGGGCATGGTGCGGGCCACGCTGGCCACCGAACGTCCCGATGATGCGGTCCATGGCGAGGAGATGCCCGACACCGGATGGGGATCACGTCGCTGGATCGTCGATCCGATCGATGGCACCGCGAACTATGTGCGGGGCGTCCCGGTGTGGGCCACCCTCATCGGCCTGATGGTCGACGGCGAGATGACCGTGGGCGTGGTCAGCGCTCCCGCCCTGGGCCGACGCTGGTGGGCCTCGAAGGGCCATGGTGCCTTCGCCGGCCCCGATTTCTCGCGGGGAACGCGCCTTGCCGTGTCGGCCGTCGGCACCGTGCACGACGCATTCCTGTCCTATTCGTCGCTCGGCGGCTGGTCGCGCGACCATCGCGGGCAGGCCTTTGCCGAGCTGCTGGCCAGTTGCGGGCGAACGCGCGGTTTCGGCGACTTCTTCAGCTACATGCTGGTGGCGGAGGGAGCTGTCGACCTGGCCTGCGAGCCCGACCTGGAACTGTACGACATGGCTGCGCTCGTGCCGATCGTCACCGAGGCGGGCGGCCGGTTCACCAATCTCGAGGGTGCGCCGGGACCGGTGGGGCGGGGTGCCCTGGCAAGCAATGGCCTCCTGCACGACGAGGTGCTGAACCGGCTCCAGCGCGACGACCACTGACCCGGGAGCCCCGATCGGGACCGGTGCCCGCCGGCTCTCGGCCGTCATCGGTCTCAGCGGGGCCCGGGCGCTCCCATGGCGCCACCCATCGTGGTGCCGGTCGACTGATTCGCCGTGACCGTGGTGGCGGAGCCACCATTGACGCTCACCAGGTAGCTTGAGCCGGCGCTGATCGCCGAGGAGCTGAAGACGATGTTCCCGGTTGCCTTGGCCACGGTGTAGCTGGCGATCTGGGTGCCGTCGGTGGTGGAGATCGTCACGCTCTGCCCGGCACTGGCCGTGAGTTCGCTCTGGAGCCAGGCCTGTGACGAATCCGTGTCGGGGCTCTCGGCCATGCCCGAGCTCCCTGCTGCGAACAGCGTTCCGCCGCTGATCCTCAGCGTGCCACCGGTGTCCAGGGCACCATTGCCCGAGTCGGTCGGTCCGTTCACGACGATGGTGCCGCCGCTGATCGTCATGGCGCCATTGGAATCCAGTCCATCGCCGCCCGCGTCGACCGTGATCGCCCCGCCGGTGATCACCATCGTGGAGTTCGACGCCGACCCGGCGCCGGGATCGTCGGCCTCGCCGGAGCCGTCGGAGGCATTGATGCCATCATCGGAGCTCGTGATGTTGATCGTCGCGGCGTTGAGGGTGATGGCGTTGGACTCCAGGCCCTCATAGCTCGCGGTCACGTCGATGGTGCCGCCGTTGGTGGTCAGGGCGTTGTCGGCGTGGATGGCGTCATCGCCGGTGGACAGCTTGAGCGTGCCGCCGTCGATCTGCACGGTGTCGTTGCTGTGCACCGCGTCGTCGGACGAGGTGATGGTGTCGGTCCCATCGCTGATGACCAGCTGCGCCCCGGCCTTGATGCCCTTGGTGGACGCGGCATCGGTGCTGTCGCTGGGCCTGCTGGACGAACCGCCGGCGGTCGTGATCGTCAAGGAGGCGCCCGTCTGGACGAAATCGCTGGTGGCGTCCACGCCGTCACCCGCGGTCGCATTGACCGCGATGGTGCCGTTCTCGATGTCCACATAGCCACGCGTGGAGTCCTGCGAGTTGTCCGACTTGATGCCGTCCCCGCCGCTGGTCACGTTGATGGTGCCATCCTCCACGATCACATAGTCCTTGCCCCTGATGCCGTCATCAATGGCCTGGACCCGAATCGTGCCCGAGACGATCACCAGGCCGTCGGTGGAGGCGATGCCGTCGTTGGTCCTCCCGTCGACGCTCAGGGAACCCGTGCCGGCGATCGTCAGGTCGGCACGCGAATACAGCGCCGCGTTGGCCGCGCCGTCGGCGCTCGTGTCATAGCCGGATCCGTCGGTCAGCGTGTTCTGCGATCCGTCGGCAAGGATCACGTTCACCTCGTCGGCAGCCTGGATGTCGATCGCCGGGCCGCTGCTCGACGTGATGTCGGCGCCGTCGAGGATGATGCGGGTCTCGCCGGAGGCTGTTGAGTTCACCACGAGCCGTCCGTCGGTGAGCTGCCCCGAGACCTTGTAGGTGCCCGGCTCGGTGATGGTGACGGTTGAACCATCGATGCCCACGCCCGGGCCGCTGGCGGACGCGGAGCTCCCCGACAGGGTCACCGTCACCACCGAGGATGCCTCATAGTCAAGGTCGCTCGCCTTGTAGTGCGAGTCCTTGTTGTCGGCCAACACCGATTGCGCACTCGACGAGACGCTGGTGGCCGCGGCCTGCGCGGAGGCGGTCGTGGTGGGGCTGGACGCGGTGGTCGCGCCGCAGCCGGTCAGCGTGGCCGCGACGGCGAGCGCGGCCAGTCTCTTCTGCCATGACAAGTTCATGATGATTCGCTCCTCATTGTGGCGGCCGCGGTCTCAGGGCGGCCTTCGCGTAGTCGTGACCGGAGATGTCCGATGGTCGAATGCCACCGGTTGTGGGGCAGCCCGGGCTCAAGGATGGCCAGGCCGGTGGCGAACTTGCTGAAACGGTGGGGCCGAACCCCGATCGACCACAGCAGGTGGTCCACCCGGCCCGGTGCCATGCCCGCCGACTTCGTCTCCACCACCGTCAGCTCACCCAGCCGCACCGCGCGGACATCATCGGCCGAGGTCCAGATGAGTCTGCGGTCGAGGGTGACCCGCGTCCCGCTGCCCGGTTCGACCAGGGTGGTCCGCAGATAGGACGTGTTGAGCCGGGGCGCCAGGGCATCCAGCGGGACAGACGGCATGCCGCACACGGACAATGCCCGGTGCATCTCGTGGCGGTCCCCGGCGCTCCACCGGCCACGCTCGGCGACGTCGATCTGCAGGCGTTGCTTGACGGTCCGTTCCCCACGACAGGTCTTCACCTCGAGCCACCGCATGCCGCTGTCGAGGTAGTCGCGCTCGCGGATCTTCCATCGTCGCCGGCGTCCCCGCGCCGAGGCGAGGTAGCTGTCCTGGCCGGGGGTGTCGAAGTAGACCGACACATAGCGGAACTCCCGGATGCCTGCGATCGTGAGGACCCTGCTGTCAGCGGGCAGGGCCCCGAGGAAGGTCCGCACCTCGGCCGGGGTCGCCAGGTATTTCCTGTCCACCCGCGTCTGCAGGGCGGCGGTGCGGTTCAGCTCGTCGAGTCCGATATCCGCCAGATCGGTGATCGTCCTGCTCATGCGACGGCCTCACGCGCACCGGGAACCTCACGCTCCGCACAGGGCACCGGGGCACGACCATCCACCGCGATGTCCGGGGCGCCGCCAGCCCGTGATCCGGGCCGGAAGCGCACCTCCACCAATGTCGTGTCGTTGACGAAGTCGAGGCGCTGCACGGACACCGACAGGATCCGCCCGCCCAGGCGCTCCCCCAGCGCCGCGCGCAGCTGCGCCGCATCGGGATACGCCCGATCAAGGGCCACCACCTGGCGCTGCATCCCGCGCCCGATCCACCGGGAGTCGCTGATGCAGGTGACCGCCACGATCAACGCCATGAGGGGCACCGAGTACCCCAGTGGCACGTCCACTCCGCCGAGCAGGCCCAGCGCCAGCGCGCTGAAATAGTAGGCGGTCTCGATCTGGCTCAGCTCCTCCGAACGGAGCCGGATGATCGACAACACCCCGAACAGGCCCAGGCCGAGCCCGCCTGCAACACTGCTCACCGACAAGGCCGTGGAAACTGCCAGCACGCCGACGTTGACGCTCAGATAGGCCACGACCATGTCGCGTCGGTGGTGGCGCGGCAGGTAGACGGCGAAGGTCAGGATGACGATCATCAAGGCGTCGGCGCCAAGGGCAACAAGGTCGGTCATGGGTGGCTCCTGATTCGGAATGGATGACGTTGAATCAACCCGCCGCCGCTGTCGGTTCTCTGAGCTGGAATCGGCATGTGCCTATGCACCTGACGTGCCAGAGGAAACCCAGCGAATCCCCTGCCGGTGCACATTTGTCGCGGGAAGTGTGTGGCCATGACTCACTTACCCAGCAGGTTCTCCCGGCGCGCGGTCCTCACCGGGGCAGGCGTCGCCGTCGCCGGTGGCGGCGCGGCATGGGCCGCGGAGAGATTCCTCATTCCCCATGTGGAGAACTCGGACGTCGCGGCTGCCGAGGCCGCAGCCAGCGCCTCCAATTCATCCAGCACCGGACAGATGGCGGCCGACCGGCGCGAGATCGGCACCAACTACTACCGCAACGGACAGACCCAGCTGACCATCGCCAACCACAGCTCCGGCAACGGCTCCGATGCGCTGGCCTGGTTCGTCGCCGATCTGCGCATGGGCGATGCCACGGTGCTTCGATCGGCCTTCGCCAACAACCAGTTCGGTGAGAACATCACCCAGGACCCCTCCACGATCGCCACGGCGCATGATGCCGTCTTCGCCGTGAACGGGGACTACTACGGATTTCGTGATGACGGCATTGAGGTGCGCAATGGCGTCGCCTGGCGCGACAAGGGCACCCGACAGGGTCTGTCGCTGTACCGCGACGGCGCGGTACGCCTGTATGACGAGACCGCGACGAACGCGGCACAGTTGGTGTCCGAGGGTGTCTGGAACACCCTGTCGTTCGGGCCCGGCGTCGTCGCCGACTCGCAGGCCGTCGGGGGAATCGACCGGGTGGAGATCGACACCAATGTCGGCAACCACTCCATCCAGGGGGACCAGCCCCGCACGGGGATCGGATACCTGGCCGATGGCCACTTCGCCCTGCTGGTCGTGGACGGGCGCAGCGCGGGATACTCGCGCGGCGTCACGCTGCCCGAATTCGCGCAGATGTTCGTGGACCTCGGTGCCCGCACCGCCTACAACCTCGACGGCGGTGGCTCGTCGGTCATGTACTTCAACGAGTCGCTGGTCAACAACCCCTTGGGCACGGGCCGGGAACGCGGCGTATCCGACATCCTCTACCTGGCGTGAGGGGGCGTCATGCTCGTTCTCATACCCAGCTTCCAGCCGGATCGACGGTTGGTGGAACTCGTGGATGACCTGCGGGCGCATCCCGACACGAGCGACATCCTGATCGTCAACGACGGCTCCGGACCGGACTACTCCGCGCTGTTCGCCGCGGCTGCGGCGGCCGGCGCCACCGTCATCGGCTATCCCGACAACCGGGGTAAGGGACACGCACTGCGGGCGGGCTTCACCTGGGCGATCGCCAACCGCCCCGGGGAGCCCGTGGTGTGCGCCGACTCGGACGGACAGCACGCCGCTGCGGACATCAGGGCCGTGGCCAGGGCCACGGCCCTGCCCGGCGCAGGCCTGGTCCTCGGCACGAGGAACTTCGGCTCCCCCCGCGCCCGGCCGGACGCCGAGGGGATCCCGTGGCGCAGCCGCCTGGGCAACAGGGCGACGGCCCGGCTCTTCGCGTGGGTGACCGGCCTCCACCTGGGCGACACCCAAACGGGCCTTCGGGGTTGCCCCGCACCCATGCTCGGCTGGCTGTGCACCGTCCCCGGCGAACGCTTCGACTATGAGTTCCGGGTGCTGCTCGCGGCGCGCCGAGCCGGCTGGCCCCTTGTGGAGGTCCCGATCGCCACCGTCTATTCGCAGCACAATGAATCGTCGCATTTCAGACCAATTCGTGACTCGGCACGCATCTATGCCCCGTTGGTCGGCCACATTGCGCGCTCGGGGTCCGGGCGTCTGCTGGTCTTTGGCGCCTCCAGCTTCGGGGCCTTCCTGGTGGACCTGGTGCTCCTGCTCCATGCGACCCTCGGGAACCTCCTGGTGTCCGTGGTGGGCGCCAGACTGGTCAGCTCCGCCGCTAACTACCTGGTGAACGATCGGATCGTCTTCGCCCACGGTGTGGGACGACGCACAACCCGAACCTCCCTGCCCCGATATGCGCTACTGGCGGGCGTCCTGCTGGGTGCCAACTACGGCCTCATGTGGCTTGGCACGGTGCCGCTGCACCTACCGTTGGTGCCCACCAAGTTGGTCACCGAGCTGGGCCTGTTCGCCGTCAGCTACGTGGTCCAGCGCACCCTGGTGTTCAGGGCGGCCCGAACACGCACCACGCCCTCCACCCCCGGGCGGGTGAAGGGCGTGGCCGCTCGGCGAACTGATGTGCGCGTCAGCGGATGACGCGGCAGCTGATGGTGTTGGGCACCTCGGCGAGGTCTTCCTCCCAGCCGGAGGTGGCAGCGGTCACGTCAGTGACGGCGTAGCCCACATCCCCCCGCGTGCTCAGCGCCTGGAAGGCGATGTTCGCGTCATGGCCCGACAACACGGAGTTCAGCTGGGCCATCACGCCGGGCACATTGCGGTGGATGTGGAGCACCCGTACGCCGTGGCGCGGAGGCGTGTTGACTTCGGGCAGGTTGACGCTCATGGAGGTTGAACCGGTGTCCATGTATTCCTGCAGCTTGTTGGCGACATAGCGGCCGATGTCCACCTGTGCTTCCTGGGTGGAACCACCGACGTGCGGGGTGAGGATCACATTGGGGATCCCCTGCAGCGGCGACACGAAGCGCTCCCCCGCGGACTTCGGCTCGGTGGGGAACACATCAACCGCAGCACCGGCCAGGTGCCCGGACTTCAGGTTCTCGGCCAGGGCCTGGTCGTCGAAGACAAAGCCACGGGACAGGTTGAGGAACAAGGAGCGGGGACGCATCGCCGCGAACTGGTCGGCTCCGAAGAACCCGGCGTTCGACTTGCGCCCGTCGACGTGCAGGGTGACGGTCTCGGCCTTGCTCAGCAGTTCGTCGAGGCTGTCGCACCGCTGCGCGTTGCCCATGGCCAGCCGATCCTGGATGTCGTAGAAGTAGACGCGCATACCGAAGGCCTCGGCGAGCACGGACAGCTGGGAGCCGATGTTGCCGTAGCCGACGATGCCCAGGCGGCGTCCACGGACCTCGTGCGAACCGGTGGCGGACTTGCTCCAGATGCCCTCATGCATCTGGGCGTTGCGATCGGTGAGGTGGCGCGCCATCGCGACGATCTCGGCCATGGCCAGCTCGACCACTGAGCGGGTATTGGAATAGGGCGCGTTGAACACCGCCACGCCCTTGGTGGCGCACTGCGGTAGGGCAATCTGGTTCGTGCCGATGCAGAAGGCACCGATCACATTGAGGCCGGCGGGGATCCTGCGCAGCACATTGTCCGTCACGTGGGTGCGGGATCGGATGCCCAGCAGGTTCACCCCGTCCAGAGCCGAGACCAGCTCTTCCTCACTCAGGGCACCGGCGCGTGTCTCGACGTCATAACCGGCGGCGGTGAGGATGCGGGTGGCTTCGGGGTGGATGTTCTCGAGCAGGAGTGCCTTCACGCGGCAATAGTAGGGGGCCGCACCCAATCCTCAAGGCCCCATCTCAGTAGGCGTCGGATGTCAGGATCCGCGCGGACCCGTGGCACGCAATCGCGGGATGCTCGCCAGCAGGGTGCGGGTGTATTCCTGCGAGGGATGTTCGTACACCTGTTCGATGTTTCCGTGCTCCACGATGCGGCCTGATTTCATGACCACGACCGAGTCGCAGACATGTCGGACCACCTCGAGGTCGTGGCTGACGAACAGCAAGGTGAGCTCGTGGCGGCTGACCAGGTCGGCGAACAGGTTGAGCACATGGGCCCGCACCGACACGTCCAATGCCGACACCGCCTCGTCGGCGATGAGCACATCGGGACTCGGGGCAATGGCACGGGCGATCGCGATGCGCTGTCGCTGGCCCCCACTGAACTCGTGGGGATAGTGCTCGGCCGCGTCGGCCTCCAGCTGAACCTGTTCGAGCACCTCGGCAAGTCGCGCACGATGGTCGCGCGGCACATCGGGACGCCCCCGCAACAGGCGGGAACGCAGGGGCTCAGTGATGATCTGGCCCACCTTCATGCGGGGGTCCAGGGAACTGCGTGGGTCCTGGAAGACCATCTGCACGCTCGACCTGAGCTCGCCGAGCTGACGCTCCCTGGCGCCGTCGATGCGTTGCCCGCGAAACCTGATCTCCCCTGAGCTGGGCGCGATGATCGCGTCGAGCATCCGCACCAACGTCGACTTCCCCGAACCGGACTCCCCCACGATGCCCAACCGCTGGCCGGCCATCACGTCGAGGTCGATCCCGTCAACGGCCTGCACGTGTCGGTAGCCGCTGCGCGCACCCTGCTCAAAGCCCTTGCGCAGGCCGCGGACGCGGAATTCCGGAGTTGCAGGGGCGTCACTCATGGTGGTTCCATCCATCGTCGGGGTTCCAGAAGTCCTCGATCTCGGGCAGCCGCTGCCCCGGTGGCACCGCGCTGATGGCGGCGGTGGCGATCAGGCCCCTGGTGTAGGGGTGCTGGGGATTGCCGAGCACCTGCGCCAGCGGTCCTGCCTCGACCAGCTCACCGCGATACATCACGATCAGGTCGTCGCACACCTGGGAGACGACGGCCAGGTCATGGCTGATGAACAGGCAGGCGGCATTCACGGCACGCAGTTCGGCGTTGAGCACCTCCAGGACGCGAGCCTGCACAGTGACGTCGAGGGCCGTGGTCGGCTCGTCGCAGATCACCAGGCGCGGTCGGTTGATCAGCGCCATGGCGGTCAGGCTGCGTTGGCGTTGCCCTCCGGACAATTGGTGGGGGAAACTGTCCGCCACGCGACGGGGGTCAGGCAGCCCGACCTCGCCGAGCATCTCAAGCACCCGTTCGCGAGCCTTGCCGGTCGGGGCCCCGCCGTGCAGGCGCAGGGCCTCGGCCACCTGGCGTCCCACGCGCATGGTCGGGTCGAGCGCGGTCATCGGTTCCTGGAAGATCATCGACATCGCGTCGCCCCGCAGCTTGGTGTATTCGCCGTCCGACATCCCGACGAGCTCGGTGCCCTCCCAGCGGATGGAACCCCCGACATGGGCGGTCTCCGGCAGCAGTCCCATCAGGGCCAGGGCGGTGACCGATTTGCCCGAGCCCGACTCACCGATGAGGCCGAGCCGTTGTCCGGCCCGCAGGTCGAAGTCGATACCACGCAGGGCCGGGGCACGACGGCGTCCGAAGTCGACCCTCAGGTCACGCACCGCCAGCAGGGGTTCGCCAGCCATCTCAGGAGTCCTCCCTCAGGCGGGGGTCGATGATCTCGCGAAGGCCATCCCCGGTCAGGTTGAACCCGAGCACGGCAATCGCGATGAACAATGCCGGCCACAGTACCTGCAGCCAATCGGCGTACATGTACGGCTGGGCGTCGTACAGCATGCGTCCCCAGGTCGGCGTGGTGGGCGGTGTGCCCAGCCCCAGGTAGCTCAGTGCGGCTTCGGCGAGCACGGCCATGCCCAGGCTCGACGAGGACTGGACGAGGACCACGGGGGCGATATTGGGCAGCACATGTGACCTGGCGACCTCGACCCAGCCGATGCCCGATGACCGCGATGCGGCGATGTAGTCGTGGCTCATCACCCCGCGGGTGGCGGAGTTCGCGACGCGCGCGAAGGCGGGAACGGCCGCGATGCCAATGGCGCTCATCGCGGTGAGCGTGGTGCCCGAGCCGTTCGCAGCCGCCAACAGGATGGCCAGAAGGATCGCGGGGAAGGCGTACAGGATGTCACTGCCCTGCATGATGCGCCGCCCCACCTTGGGACGACTCATGCCCGACCAGATGCCCACCGGTACGCCCACGATCGCCCCGATGGCCACCGAGACGACGCCGACCAGCAGGCAACTGCGGGCGCCGACCATGAGGCGCGCCAGGATGTCGCGGCCGTAGCCATCGGTGCCCAGGAGGTGGTCACCGCCGGCTCGCAGCAAGGCCTGCCGGGCCTGGACCTTGACCGGATCGTCGGGCAGCCAGAACAGTCCGACGAGCGCGAACACCACCACGACCGTGAGCAGGCCGACACCCACCACCAGGCTCGCGCGCCTCACAGCGTGCGCTCCTGGTCGGGATCGCGCAGGCGTGGATCAAGCAGGCGGTAGGCCAGGTCGGCCAGTCCGTTGATCACCAACACCAATGCCACCTGCAACATGACGATGCCCTGCACCACCGGCAGGTCGCGTTGGTTGACCGTGCTCACCAGCAGGGACCCCATGCCCGGCAGCACGAAGACGTTCTCCACCACGATGCCGCCGGCGAACAAGGAGGCCAGCTCGAGGCCCAGCACCGTGATCACCTGCAGCGCCGCATTGCGCAGTCCGTGGCGCGCGACCGCTGCGCGGAAGGGCCATCCGATGGAGCGCGCGGTGCGGAAATAGTCCTCGTTGAGCACGTCGATGAAGGCGGACCGCACATAGCGCCCCAGGACGGCTGACTGGACGATCGCCAGGGAGACGACGGGCAGCACCATGTGGCGCGCCCATTCCACCGGGTCCGCCGTCAGCTTCGTGTAGCCATTGGCCGGCAGCCAGTGCAGCTTCACCGCGAACAACACCGACAGCAGCAGTCCCGCGAGGAAAGCCGGAACGGCCATCCCGACCTGCGACATCCCGGCAACCAGGAGTCCGTCGAGATGGCGCCGTCGCAGGGCGGAGATCACCCCGACCGGGATGGCGATCACGATCGACAGGGTCATCCCCAGCAGCACGAGCCAACCGGTCACGGCCAGCTTGGGGGCGATCATGGCCGCGACGCTCACCCCGGACAGGGCGGACGTGCCCAGGTTGCCCGTGACCAGCCCACCCATCCATTCCAGGTAGCGCAGCGGCCAGGGCCGGTCCAGCCCCAGCCGCCCCCGCAGCTCGGCAATCGACTGGGCGTCCGCGTTGGTCCCCAGAATGGTGCCCGCCACATCACCGGGCAGCAGGTTGACCAACATGAAGATGATCAGCGAGGCAACCAGGAGCGCCACCACATAGGTGACGACCTGGCGGCCGATCATGCGCGCTACACGCACAGAGCCTCAGAAGTTCTTCGATGAGATCGACGTGATGTCGAAGCTGCTGGACGTCAGGTTCTTGGGCACTCCCTCAAGATCGGCCCGCGTCACCACGAGGTTCGCCAACAGATAGAGGAAATCGGCGACGGCGTCGGTGGCCAGGATCCTGGCCGCCTGCTTCATGAGGCCCACCTGTTCGTCGGACGGACCGGTTTCCGCCTCGGCGATGAGCTTCTGGAAGTCCGGATTGTTGTAGTGCCAGTAGTAGCCCGGCTCGGCCCACTTGATGATGTCGCGACCCTCGGCATGCCCAACGATCGTGAGGTCGTAGTTGCTCTTGGTCATCACCTCGTCGATCCATCGGGTGAAGTCGAGCTGGTCGACATTGACGGTGATTCCGACATCCTTCAGGGCGCTGGCCACGAAGGTCGCCGAGGCCGTCGCATAGGGCAGCGTGGGCACGCGCAGCGCCAACGTCAGGTTGTTCTCGTGGCCGGCGTCCTTCAGCAGCTGGCGGGCCTTGTCGGGGTCGTAGCCATAGGTGTTGGACAAGTCCTCGTACCAGGGGTCGGTGGGAGGGACCATCGAACCGATCAGCGTGCCGTGGCCGGCGGCCACCGTCTTCAACAGGTCGCCACGGTTGATCGCATAGTTGATCGCCTGGCGCACCCGGATGTCCTGGAAGGCATCCTTCTGGTGGTTGAAGCCCATCACCACCTCGGAGTTGGTGGTGCCGTCCAGGATCGTGTATTTGCTCGTGTCGTTGAACTGGCTCAGCGCCTGGGGGGCCTGCACATTCGAGATGATGTCCAGGTCCCCGCTGCTCATCGCGGCATTCTCCGCGTTCGGGTCGGTGAAGCTCTTGAACGTCACCTCGTCGAACTTCGTGGGGGTGCCCCAATATGACCCGGCCCGCTTGAGGGTGACCAACTCGTTCTGGTGCCACTCCTTCATCTCGAAGGGACCCGAACCGGCCGGCTGCTTGTCGATGTCGTTGATCTTGGTGGGGTCGTAGACGATGCCGGCCGCCTGGGCCATGTAGTAGAGCCAGTTGTTCGACCGCTGCGACAGCACCACCTCCACCGTCGTGGGGTCCTTGACGTTGACGGCGGCCATCGGGGCAATCTGCTGCTTGATGGCCGAGGTGATCTTGGGCTCGGTCATCACCCGGTCGAAGGAGGTCTTGACGGCGTTGGCATCGACTGCGGCGCCGCTGGCGAACTTTGCCTGGGGCTGCAGGTTGAAGGTGTAGGTGAGCCCATCATCGGACTGTTCCCATTTCGTGGCCAGCAGCGGCTTGATATCGCCGTTGTTGTCGAGCTTCACGAGCGTCTCGTAGACGTTGTAGAGCAGCGCCTGCGGAATGGCGGCGGCGCTGTTGGTCGACGGATCCAGTGCATTGGGAGCCACCGACGTGCCGATCACCAGATTGTGGGCCTGGCTGGAGGCTCCACTGCCGCTACCCGAGGTGGAACAGCCCACGAGTGTTGCCATCGACCCGGCGAGAACTGCCCCGATGAGGGGACGACGGCCAACCCTGAATCCCATGTGTCTTCTCCTAGTGGATCGGCCCGCCCCACGGTGGGACAGGCTGTGCGAAAGACGGCATGAATGCTACCGCCTGTGCGTACTCGGCGCGCCGAGCAGGGCCCGGTGGCAGAAGTGCCGCGGCCGCACCCTCCCGGCATCCCTGCGGGCCCGGGAAGGAAGCGCCCATTTGGTTTTCCTGACGCTTGTCTGTAATGTTGAACAGGCGACGCGGGGTGGAGCAGCTCGGTAGCTCGCTGGGCTCATAACCCAGAGGTCACAGGTTCAAATCCTGTCCCCGCTACGAATAATGGTCCTGGTCATAATTGACCAGGACCATTTTGCATGTCCCGGACATCCTCCGTGCCGGTGTCCCAGTCGTGCCGGTGTCCCAGCACTCATCGACTCACACGTTCGGCACCCGGGCGGTTCCGGCCCCGCGCAACCGGATCGGGACCCCGTCCCTGTCCAACCTCTCATGGGATTGCGCCGCGCGCAGTCCGTCCAGTTCCTCTTCCACTGCCTGGCGGGCCCGCTCGTGGTTGCCCCGGCCGAAGCAGATCCCGCCGTCCCCATCGCCGGCGTCGACGATGTGGAAGCCCGCGTCGCGAATCATCGACAGGTCGTCATTGCCGGTCTGCCCCTCGCTGGTCAGGTAGTCACCCAGGAAGATGGAATTGCACACCTCCAGCACCAACGGCTGCAGGGTGCGAATGTGGTATTCCCGTCCGGCCGCCGAGCGGAGCTCACTGTCGGGGTGGATCAGGCGCATCATCGACAGGATGCGCAGGCACCGCTCCGGGGTGAGCTCCCGGTGGGAATGCAGCGGCGTGCCCTCGAAGGGGAGCAGGAAGTTCACCGGCACCGACTCGGCGCCGAGCTCCCGCAGTGCGAAGGCCACCTCCACGAGCTCCTCGTCGGTCTCCCCCATCCCCGCAATGAGGCCGGAGCAGGCGCTGATGCCGGCCCGCTGGGCGGTCTGCACCGTGTTGACCCGATCGGCATAGCTGTGGGTGGAGCAGATGTCGGAGTAGTGCTCCTCGGCTGTGTTGAGGTTGTGGTTGTAGCGATCAGACCCGGCCGCGGCCAGCTGTTCGGCCTTGTCGTCATCGAGGAAGCCCAGGCAGGTGCAGATGTGCAGCCCCGGATGTTCGGCGTGGATGCGGGCGACAATGCCCGCCACCTTGGCCACCTCGCGACGTGATGGCCCCCTCCCCGAGGCGACCAGGCAGACGGTGGAGACACCGTGCGACACACCCATCTCGACCGCCTCGTGCACCTGGTCATCGGTGAGCCAGGTGTAGCGCAGGATGTCGGCATCCGAACCCAACGACTGGGAACAATAGGAGCAGTTCTCCGGGCACAGGCCCGACTTCAGGCTGACCAGGTAATTGAGCCGCACGCCACGGCCGAAGAAGCGACGACGTACCTTCCCGGCAGCGGCGACGATCGACAGCGTCTCGGCGTCATCGGCCGCCAACACCTCCAGTGCCTCGTCGCGGGTGATCGACGTCCCACGCATGGCGGTGGCGGTCATCTGTTCCAGATCCATTGGACTTCCTCATCTCATGGGCGCATGCGCCCGCGATGAGGGCCACGGAGCACCGTGGGCCCGTGGAATGACCCTCTTCGCGCATTCGCGAGAAGCCTACAATGAATCACTTAACACTGTTCAATGAAGTCCGGGAACAAGACGCCCGCCACCTGCCGGGTGCTACTTCACGTAGCCCGCGAACTCCGGGTGCTTGTCGATCCAGCCGCGGACGAACCAGCAGGCCGGGATCATCGACAGGCCCTTGTCCGCCGCCTCACGCACCGCCCGGGACGCGAGCTGCGCGCCGATCCCCCGCCCGCCGAACTGCGGATGCACCTCGGTGTGCGGGAACAGGACGGTGCCCTCGCCCAGCTGGTATTCAAGGATCCCCGCCAGCTCGCCGTCCACCCGGGCCTCGTAGCGACCCTGGGCCTCGTTGTTGGTGATCGTCACACTCGTGTCATCACTCATGATGGTGTCTCCCCCTCAGTCGGCGCACCCACGGTGGGTGGCCCCTTCGAATCGGCGGACCCACCCATGGTGGATGGGTTCGTCAAACGCAACGACGTTGTCTGTGCAACACCCGGGCGGGCCTGCGGATTCCGGACCGGTCGGAGCGCACCGGGCAGGCGTCGGCACTCACCTGGCGATCTCGCCCCTGGCGAGCCTGATGAGTCGATCAAGTACCGCCCCGCCGGAGGCATTTGAGCCGTTGTGCTCATACTGGCTGGTCGCCCAGGGGTGCATCGTGGGAATCAGGGCCGCCGTTTGCATCGAGAACTCGAAGGGCACATAGGCATCATTCACGTAGATCGCTGCGGCGCACGGGGCCTCCACGGCCTGCAGCGCCCGCGCGTCGTACAGTCGCGGCCAGGCCCGGTCGGCGATGATGCCCGCACACTCACGCCAGGGGCGCAGCGACGAATCCTCGTCGAACCACTCGGGAAAGACGTGTTCACCGGTCAACAGGCTGGTGTCCTGGCGGAACTGATCGGGCAGGACGCGAGCCGCCGACCAGCCGGTGACGCCCCCGTCCGCGAATGACGACTCGTGGATCACCGTATAGAGAGGATTGCGTCCCCCGAAGCTCAGTGCGTCGGCCAGGTCGTAGCGGAAGACCCGAGATCCCGGATCGTTCTCCAGCAGGTAGTGCAACCGCTCGGCGCCCCCTGAGGCTCCGAGCAGGTGGCCCAGGGAGCGGATCCGTGAGGGCCCCACGACATCGCCGTTGGGCGTGTGGATGGCCTCCTGCTCGGCCAGTCCGACCAGCCGGCGCATGCGGTCCCGATCGGAGGGGAAACGTTGGTAGAACGCCCGGGACTTCGCGGCGAGCTCGCGGTAGGTGGCTGTGTACACGTCGTCGGCGGAACGACCCACCGGCGGTAGCCCACCGGTGAAATAGGCGGCCGAGATCGCATCGGGATGGGTCGACAGATAGTGCAGTGCCGTGAACCCGCCGAAGGACTGGCCGAGCACCGCCCAGGACTCGACGCCCAACTCCTCGCGCAGGTCCTCGCAATCGGCGACGATCTCATCGGCCCGCATGTGGCTCAGGTACTCCGCCTGGTCCTGCGGGGCACCGATGGGCTCGCTCACCGGATCGGACAACCCCGTGCCGCGCTGGTCGAGGAAGACCAGCTGGTAGTCCTCCAGAGCCCGGGGCAACCAGGCCGGGGTGGGTGGATCGAGGCTTGGCCGGGGGGACTCATGGCCGGGCCCGCCCTGCAGGAACAGCAGATAGGGCCGGCCGGTGCCCCCGGGTAGTGCCACGACGCGGGCGAAGATCGACAGCCGTCGTCCGTCGAGCACGTTGATGTGGTCCAGTGGCACGTCGACGCGAATCGAACGGGTCATCAAGCCGGGGATACTGTGCTGCCATGTCATGCCCCAAGGCTAGGGGCCGGACCGCGCCCACGACAGGGCCCCGGAGAAATAGGCGCGTCCCGACGCGTCACCGGCGACCTGCCACGAACTTGTCGCACTCATAGACTGACTAGCGTGTCGCCCATTGAGCTTGATTACCGCCTGTCACGTCACACCCTTGACAACGGCATGCACGTGGTCATCAACCACGACCCCACTGCGCCGGGAGAGGCGCTGAACATCTGGTACCGCGTCGGATCAGCCGATGAACAACCCGGCGCCACCGGTTTCGCCCACCTGTTCGAGCACCTCATGTTCACCGGATCCGCGCAGGTGGCCGCCAGTGAGCACCTGTCACTGCTCGAGTCGATCGGCGGCTCGGCGAATGCCACGACGTCATTCGACCGCACCAACTACTTCGAGACGGTGCCCCCGGGTGCACTTGACCTGGCGTTGTGGCTGGAGGGCGATCGGCTGGGCAGTCTCACCATCAGCGATGAGAGCTTCGCCACCCAGCGTGAGGTGGTCAAGGAGGAGAAGCGCCAGCGCTACGACAACGTGCCCTACGGCGACCTGCAGGACCTGATGATCGAGTTGAACTTCCCGCAGGACCATCCCTACGGGCACCTGCCGATCGGATCCATGGCCGACCTTGACGCAGCCACCCCCGATCAGGCACGCGCCTTCTTCGCACGCTTCTACCGACCCAACAACGCCTTCCTCACGCTGAGCGGGCCGGTCGACCCGCAGCAGGCCCTGGCCTCGGTCCGCCGTTACCTGGGGGACCTGGACCCGGGTCCGGTGGATCGTCAACCCTCCCGCGGGCTGCCGCGCCATGAGGGCGTCCCGACGCTGGAGGTGACGCGCCCCGCGCCCAGCTCGATGGTGCACCTGTGCTGGCGGACGCCGGCCTATGCCGAGCGTGACCACCTGGTGGTTGAGCAGGCGTTGGCGGTGTTGGCATCCGGTCAGTCGAGCAGGCTGCCCGACCTGCTGGTGCGCCAGACGCAGATCGCCGATTCGGTGGGCGCCGGTGACTTCAGCCTGTCGCGCGGTGTCTCCCTGGCGGTGCTCTCGGCGCGCGTGGCTCCGGAGCACAGCACCGAGGAGGTCTCCGAGGCCCTGGTCAGCGAAGTCGCCCGACTGTGCGACGAGGGACCCGACCAGGCCGAGATCGACCGCATCAATGCGGGCTTCGACCGATCGTGGCTCAGCCGTCTGGCGAGCGTGGACGAACGGGCCGACGAGATCAGCTCGATGGGCTGCCTGCTTGACGATCCCGGCCAGATCAACACCCTGCTGGGAACCATCCATGCGATCACGGCCGAAGACATCACCGCCGCGGCACGCCACTGGTTGGCTCCCGAGCACCGGTCGGTGCTCATCTACAACGCACAGGAGGCTCGATGAGCTACCACCAGATCTCCCGACCCGAACTCGGTATCCGGCGGGAATGGCAGTTCCCCCTGCCCCAGGTGCGCACCCTCGACAACGGGATGACGATCTGGGCCTACCAGCTCCCCGGTCAGTACGTGTTGAGCATGGAACTCGTCTTCGATGTCGCCCTGAGCGATGAACCGACCGGGCACGAGGGCGTCGCCACGCTCGCCCTGCGTTGTTCCGACGAGGGCACGGTGGCCCACCCTGGCAATGCACTGGCCGAGCGCATTGAGTCGATCGGCGCCGAATACGACGGCGGTGCGGCCCGTTGGGCCACGCGCTGTGGCATTGACGTGGCGGCACCCTACGCGGATCAGGCCGTCGACCTGCTGTCGGAGATCGTGCGCATCCCCGCCTATGAGGAACGCGACGTCGAACGCCATCGCACCCTGGCGCTCACCGAGATCGAGCAGATGCGCGCCAGCTCGGGCTCCATGGCCTCGGTGGGCATGCGACAGGCCCTGTGGACGGCCGGCACCCGGCATGCCCTGCCGAGCACCGGAACGGCGCAGAGCATCGCCGGCCTGGACGCGACACAGGTCCGGGCCTTCCATGACCGGTGGTGGCGCCCTGACGGAAGCACGCTGATCCTGGCCGGTGACCTACCCGACGGACTCGTGGACCGGGCCGCGGAGGTCTTCTCGCAGTGGCCGTCCATCGGCTCGCGCACCCACGCCGGAGCACCACGGGCCCGCGCCGGCGGAGCCCCGGTACGCCTCATCGATCGTCCGGGCTCGGTGGCCGCCGATGTGAGCTTCGGACTGGTCGGCCCCGCACACGATGACCCCCAGTGGTCCGCCCTGCAGGTGGCCACCGAAGCCGTCGGCGGGGCCTTCGGCAGCCGGCTCAACCTGAGCCTGCGTGAACGGCTCGGATACACCTACGGTGTGTCGGCATCGCTGTCGGCCAGCCGCTTCAACAGCGCCTTCGGGTCGTCGGCGAGCATCCGCAACGAGGTGGTCGCCGCAGCCTGTCGCGAGGCCCTCGACCAGTTGGACCTGGACGGCCATCCGCTCCGCGACGAGGAGGTCAGTTCTGCCATCGACTCCCTCATCGCGATCGCCCCGCTGCGTTACGACACCGCCGGTGCGATCGTCGGGCAGGCGGGGGCCCTGGCGGCTCGCGGGTTCTCCCCTGATTGGATCAATCAGGTCAATCGCGGTATCGCGGCCACCACCACCGACCAGGCCAACGAGGCCTTCGATGCGCTCGTCTCGCGGTCAGTCCGTGAGCACACCCTGCGCATGGTGATCTGCGGTGATGCCGGGCAGCTGGTCGGCCCGCTGGAGGCCGATGGCTTCCGGGTGGAGCCGTTCGCCCCGATCCTGTGACCGACCGCGGGCCGCGCCCGCACGTGAAATCCCCCGGCAGCGTTGGCTACCGGGGGATTTCACGTTGATGCGATGCTGGCGGATCAGCCGCCGGCGGCCGCCATGGCCTCGCTCACCTTGGCCTGGGCAACCTGCATCTGGGACTGGTAGGTAGCCAGGTCCCCCGCCTTGAGCGCCTTGTCGGCCGAGGAGAAGGCGTCATTGGCCGCCTGGAGATTCGCCTTCACGGCCTCCTCACCGGTGGCCGGGACCTGCTGGGTTGCCCCGGCCTGCCCGGGCTGGGCGTTCTCACCGGTGCTTGCTCCGGCATTTCCACCGAAGACGGTGTCCAGCGCCTCCTGCAGCGTTGTCCCGATACCGATGTGGGTCCCGTAGCGGGCCACGACGAAGCGCAACACCGGGTAGCTGCCGGCCGAGGAATCCTTGCGCTGGGTGTAGATCGGCTCGATGTAGATCAGTCCATCACCGAGCGGCAGCGTCAGCAGGTTTCCGTACAACGCGTCGGCAGAACCACTGCCGCCCTGTCCCACGAAGGGCAGCAGGTGGTCGGCAACGGACTGGTCGGAGGAAATGGCGTTGTAGGTCTGGTTCGGCCCCGGAACCTGCTGGGTGTCCGACAGCCTCAGCACGCGGATCTTGCCGTAATCAGGATTGGACGTGTCGGCGACCACCGACATGTAGGCGCCCATGTTCTCGCGCTTGTTGGGCACATAGACAGCGGTCTGGCTGAACACCGGGGCCGCATCCCCCGGCCACTTAATGGACAGGTAGTAGGGAGGTTCGGCCTTGCCGCTCTTGTCACGCGGATCGGCCGGCACCACCCACAGGTCCGACTGGTTGTACCAGTTGCCCGGATCGGTCATGTGGTAGCGCCCGAGGATCTGGCGCTGCACCTTGAACAGGTCCTGCGGATAGCGCAGGTGCGACAACAGCTCGGGCGATGCCTGGCTCTTGTCCGTCAGCACTCCCGGGAAGGCCTTCTCCCAGGTCTTCAGGATCGGGTCGGAGGTGTCCCACGCGTACAGCTTCACGCTGCCGTCATAGGCGTCGACCACTGCCTTCACCGAGTTGCGCACGTAGTTGACCTGCTTGGTGTCGGTGCCCTGGCGCCAGCTGCTCGCCGAGTCCGAGATGGTGTCCTGCATGTTGATGTGCTGGCTGTTCGGGTAGTTGGCGGTGCTGGTGTAAGCGTCCGCGATCCACACGATGCGCCCGTCCACGACGGCCGGGTACGGGTCCTGGTCGACCGTCAGCCAGGGAGCCACGGCCTTGACCCGCTCCTGGGGCGTGCGGTTGTACAGGATCTGCGAGTTCTGGTTCACCCTGCCCGACAGCAGCAGGTTCATGTCGCCGAACTTCGTCGCGTACATGGCACGCGTGATGGGATTGCCGATCGGCACGCCACCGGTCCCGGTGTAGGTGGAGTGCTGCTCGCCACCGGCGGTGTTGCCGCCCGGGGTGTCCAGCTCCACCGGATCGGCGCCCTCGACGTTTCCGGCAATCACATACTGGTTCTGCTTCTCACCGAAGTAGATGCGTGGCTGTTGCTCGTTGAGCTTGCCCTGGGGAGGAATGTCCCACTCGATCCACTCCGGTTCGCCGTTGGCCTGGGCACGTGATCCGTAGGAGGCCACCATGCCGAAGCCGTGGGTGTAGACCGTGTGGATGTTGTTCCAGCTCTGGTCGGGCAGGCCGTTGATGTCAATCTCGCGCGCCGCGACGACGGTGTCGGTCTTCTTGCCGTCGATCTCATAGCGATCAACGTCGAGCACATTGGGGAAGGTGTAGAAGCCGCGCACCTGCTGCAGTTGCTCGAAGGTCGGCGCGATGATCGCCGGGTCCATCAGGCGAATGGCCGGCAGCGCCTCGGCATCAGACTTGAGCTGGCCCTGGCTGACGTCGGTCTTCGCCGAATAGTCCGTGATGGACACATCGTCGATGTCGTAGGCCTGCCGGGTGGCGGCGATCTGGTTCTGGATATAGGGGCGCTCACGGTCGGGCTCGCTCGGGCGCACGTCGAAGCGTTGGATGACCGCCGGATAGATGCCCTGGATGAGCAGGCTCGACACGACCATGAGGATGATCGCCGTGCCGGGGACGCGCCACGCGCGCAGCCTGGCGTTGGCGAAGAACATTGCGGCGCAGATGAAGGCGATGATCGCCACGATCAGCCGTGCAGTGATCCGTGCGTGGTCATCGGTGTAGCCGATGCCAGTGAACAGGGTGTCATTGTCGGAGATGGCGAATTCATAGCGCGCGAAGAGCTGTTGCACTCCGTAGACGACCAGAATCAGACCAAACATGATCGACAGGTGCACCTGCGCTGCCATCCCGAAGGGATTGTGCACCTCCACGCGGGGCGGCTCGCCGCCCGGCGTGCCCGGCAGGGGACCACGGAAGCGCACGGGTGAGGCGTGCAGCGACCCGGTGATCAGGTGCACGATCGCCGCGACGATCGTGCCCACGATCAACGTGGCGAGCACCATGCCGAGCACGAACTGCAGGAAGGGGAGGGTGAACGTGTAGAACGAGACGTCCTTGTTGAAATAGGCGTCACGCTGGCCGAACGGCGTGCGGTTGATGAACAGCAGGACGTCGTCCACGTGCGTGGTGGCGACGGCGCCCGCGATGACGCCGATCACGATCGAGGGAAGGGCGATCACCAGCCGGGTGCGCCGTGCCAGCGCCTGCCGGTAGTGGTCGAGCACATCGGATTCCAGCGGCGCCGGCTTGTCGGGCCGTCGTCGCCAGGCGATCGCCATGGTGACCGCGCAGACCACGGCCATCAGCACCGCGCTGGCCAGGAACAGGGCCACCGCGGTGATCATCCGCGTGGTGAAGACCTGCTGGAAGGACAGCCGACGGAACCACAGCCAGTCGGTCACGACCTCGGTGACCAGCCACCACGCGGCAATGATCGCCACCAGCACCACGAGTGTGATGCCAAGGGCGCTCCTGCGGCGCGTGGACTTCTGCTGTGGGTTGCGCGCCCTATTGGCCGCGGACCTGTGTGAGCGATTCACGATTCCTCGTTCTCCCCCCAGTGGAAGGTTCGTGCCAATGCGCTGGTCAGCGCCGGAACAAGATTGTCCCCGGCAAGTAAGTCATCCGGCTTGCTCGCCAACCGTGCCACACCGTAGTGGGTGCCGTCACGCATGACGCCAACGACCACCCGGATCTCCTCGTGGCGGGGGTGCGTTGCGACGAATTCGGCGGCCTTGTCAGGATCATCGGGAATCTGGTCCTCCACGTCCGCGGGCAGGAAGGTGCGCTCGGTGGTGATCGCGGCCCCCGCAACGGTGTCGGGCCACCCGATCGTGGCCAGCCCCTCGAGCAGGTCGGAGCCGGGATGGAAGTCATCCTGTTCGACCGAGGAGAGCTGGTCAGCGGTGTTGACCACCAGCTGGTCTCCCAGTGCCGGCTCGGCGGCAAGCAGTTCAGCGGTGGGAACCAGGGCGAACAATCGAGAGGGTTGGTCCCACCCGGAACGTGCCACGAAGCGCTCGATCTCCACCAGTGCGGCGCTCAGCCTGTCCAGCGCATCGTGCTGGTCATCGCGGGCCTCGGCCCGCTCCTCACCGTCGGACAACTCGCCCGCCGCATCACGTGGTTGGTTCATCCTCGTCCTGTTCGTTGGTTGTGCTGTGTCGACATTGCTGTCGCATCGCTTCTGTCTGGTTGCTGCCGGGGGCCCGACGCGGCGGATCTGGGGTGCCGTCACGGCTGCGGGCTTCGTATCAACAGCGCGGCACGCCGTTCATATCGCCCCGGGCCAGCGACTCGAGTGAGGTGATGGCATCGTCGAGCTTGTTCACCTTCACCAGGTCGAGGCTGGTCTTCACCTGCTGGGTTTCCGAACAGTTCCCGGCCGGGACGAGGAAGACAGTGGCCCCACCCCGCTCGGCGCTGCGCAGCTTCTCCTCAACCCCGGAAGTGGCCCCCACGGTGCCCGAGGGATCGATCGTGCCGGTTGCCGCGATCGTGCGGCCCTGGGCGAGGTCGGTGGGTGAGACGAGCTCGTACACCGCCAGTGCCAGCACCAGGCCGTCGCGCGGCTGGTCGATGTCGGGGTCGATCGTGAACTGCACCTGAGGGAGATATTGGTATCCGTCGCGCAGGGTCATGCCCGCGCGCGGCACGCTGCGGTCCGAGGCGCTGGCCTGGGTGGTCACCTGCACCTTCATGACCGCTCCATTGCGGGTGATCCCGAATTCGATGGTGTCGCCGATGCTGACGTCCTTGATGATGTTGGTCACATCGGAGGCAGCCGAGACGATCTTGCCGTTGACGGTGTCGATGACGTCGCCGGCCTGCAGCAGTTCGTAGGCGGGTCCCCCGCTGGACACCGAATCGATCACCGCATTCTCCTGCACCGGTATGTGGGCGGCACGCAGCGCAGCAACCGTCGCATTGCGCTGCGAGGTGTCCATCTCGTCGGCGGATTGCTGGGTCAGCTCAGAGGCACTCATCCCCACCGGGTAGATCCAGTCGCGGGGCATCACATTGTGGAAGGGCAGCAGGTAATTGGCCAGGGCCTCGGGCAGGGTGAGATGTGAGTCGGACTTGGTGGCGGCCACGGTGGACAACAGCAGCTGACCATCGGTGGGGCTCGTCTCGGCACCGCTGACCTGCACGGCCGGCTCGCCGCCCTGCGCATCCAAAAGGTTGTAGGTGACCCCGGGACTCCAGGCCACGAAGGGAATCGGGATCAGGGTGACGGCGCCTGCCAACAACACGAAGCACAGTGCTGCGACGATCGCCGTGCGGGTGTTACGGGTCATGCGGACATCACGGCACCATCGCCGGTTGTGCCCCTGGGACCTGACATGGCGATGAGTTTAGCTGAGCGGGGAGCGTCGATGCGTGACCAATTTCCCCGCACGGGGCGATTCCGGATGAATCCCCCGCCATGGTCGGGTTGATCCCGGCCGTGTGTAACGGGCTTGGGTGGGTGCGCTTGAATGGGGACAAGAGCAGCGGGAGTGCCCGCGGGCGCGCTGCGCACGATCGAGGAGCCTGTCATGAGTGATGAGAACACGATGCGACCCGGCGATGACGATCCCGGCCAGGATCCGCTCAGCGAATTGCTGCGGCGCATGGGACTGAATGTGCCCGCGCAGGGGCTGGACCTCAACGCCATGATGGGCCAGTTCCAACAGGCCATGTCGCAGGCCGCGGCGCATACTGATTCATCAACGGGCATCGACTGGGATGCGACCAAGCAGGCGGCACGCCACGTGGTCGCATCGCTGGGGCCCGATCCGAGTCCCACCCAGACGCAGAGGGCACAGCTGGCCGACGCCGACCGGCTGGCCGAATCGTGGCTTGATCCGGTGACGACCTTTGCCCCAGCCGACGCCCCGGCGGAACCCTGGAGCAGGGCGCAGTGGGTCGACGACACCATGGATTCCTGGCGAGCGATCGTTGAGCCGATCGTGACGGCGATCGCCGACGCGATGTCGAAGGCGATGGGCGGTCAGGCGATGGCCGATGCCCCCGAGCTGGCCCAGTTGTCGGGCATGCTCGGCCCGATCCTTCGTGGCGCGGCCGGGCAGATGTATGCCGCCCAGCTGTCCGAGGCGATCGGCAAGGTCGCGGCCGATGTGCTCACCGGTGCCGAGTTGGGCGTCCAACTGCTGAGCAAGCCCCGCGTGGTGGTGCTGCCCACCAACGCCAATGCCTTCGTGCGTGGCCTTGAGCTGCCCGACGAGGACGTGCTCATGTACCTGACGCTGCGCGAGGCCGCCCGTCAGCGCCTGTTCGCCCGCGTCACGTGGCTCGGCCCGCAGCTCCTGGCGTTGATCGAGCACTATGCGCGCGGCATCACGATTGACATGGCGGCACTGGGCGAGGTGATCGATCCCGATTCGATGGCCGGGCTGACCCCCGACAAGTTGCAGGAGTTGTCCAAGCAGCTCCAGGGACGCCTGTTCACCCCCACCCGCACTCCGGAGCAGGAGGAGGTGCTGGGACGGCTGGAGACGCTCCTGGCACTGGTTGAGGGCTGGGTCGACACGGTCGCCCATGAGGCTGCCGCGAGCTGGCTCAGCCACGAGGAAGCACTCATGGAGGTCATCCGCCGACGCCGGGCAACCGGCGGGCCGACGGAGAAGATGTTCGGCTCCCTGGTCGGCTTGGAACTGCGTCCGCGCCGGGTGCGCGATGCCCAGCGGCTGTGGCAGGCCGTGCAGGCGGCCCGCGGCCCCGAGGGTCGCGACGCGGTGTGGGCCCACCCTGACCTGATTCCCACGACAGCCGACCTGGACGATCCGATCGGGTTCAGCAGCGGGGAGCGCGACGAGGACCAGACCCGCGACTGGGATGACGATCTGGCCCGCCTGCTCGAGCAGGACAGGCATGACGACGGCCCGGCTGATCCGGATTCCCGGGGAAGCGGCGATACGCCGGGCCCGACCGACCACTAGGCCAGAACTCGCCACCGGGTGCGCCCGGGGTTCAGTCTCCGGATGTCTGCGACATCTCGGAGGCGCTCCACCCCTCGAGGAAGCCACGTGCCCGCTCAGCCCGCTCGTAGTGCGCCAGGAGCTCATGGAACGCCGACGAGTGGTCCGGGTGCAGCAGGTGCACGAGCTCGTGGAGCAGCACATAGTCGATCACCCACGTTGGCATCGCCCGTAACCGGTCCGACAGCCGGATGGTGCCGTCGGCCGGGGTGCAGGATCCCCACCGGGAGCGCTGATTGGAGACCCACCGCACCGAGCTCGGGCGGGCACGGCCCTGCAGGTAACGCACCGACAGGGTGTCGGCACGGCGCGCCAGGTCGTCGTCACCGGCAAGCGGACCACGCGACGGTGTCCGGGCGGCCACCTTCGTCACCATCTGCGCGACCCAGTGCTCCTGCTCGGCATGGTTCATGCGGGCCGGGAGCATCACGACGATGCGATCACCCTCTCGCCGGGCTGCCACGGTCCGGCGCCGGCGTTCGCTACGACGCACCACCACCTGGTGGACGCCCTCGGGCAGCTCCACGCCGGCCGGCGGCGGTACCACCATGTCTGCGCGGCACCCGGTGCCATGGACGGACTGGGTGCCATGGGCGGACTGGGTGCCATGGGCAGCGGGCACGGCCTTGCTGGGATGCACCGCTCAAGAGTAGCCACGCCCGGCGCACCAACTCCATGGCCTGCCGGCTCGACACCACGTCGAGCCGTGGCACGCACCGGGGCCCCACCCGGGGACCAACTGCCGGCTGACAAGGCGCGCAGGGCAGGTTGACGATCGTCGCACCACACCGTTAGATTGTTGGTGAAGCCCCCGGTTTCAGCCATATGCAGGGGAAGGCATTTGGCGGATCCGGGGGTTTCCTCTGTCCTGGGGGCGTGTGGCCCGGGTGTCAACGCGGACGACGCATACCGCGTTCCCGAACCGTTATCAGCCGACCTGATCGGCCCGCCGGGGGCCTTCCCCGGGTGCCGTGAACCCGATCCGCTTCCCCCGTGTGACTAGAGTTGTGCTGAACGCAGGCCTCAATGTTCCTCGGAGCATGACGGCCCCAGTCAACTTTTTGGGAGGAACAACTGTGGCAGAAGAGACTTATGAAGGTGAGTTCTACTGTGTGAAGTGCAAGGCCAAGCGTGAGGCCAAGGGCAATGTCGTGGTGAACGCCAAGGGCACCCGCATGGCCAAGGCCAAGTGCCCGGTGTGTGGCACCAACCTGAACCGAATCCTCGGCAAGGCCTGATTCACACTTCCCTACTTCGAACGGGCCTCCCGGCATCAAGATGCCGGGAGGCCCGTTCTCTTGTTCCCCGTGTGGTCCGGGGATCGTGCGGGCCCGCATGGCGGTTGTGCGGTCGGCATGCGGTGTTGTCCCGGGCCCGGCTGAGGTCGGCATGCGGTGTTGTCCCGGACCGGCATCGTGTCGTCCCGACACCCGTCGGTGTGGTCCGTTCCCGCCACATGGCTGATCGGCCCTCCCCCGGCTGCCATAGTCCATGCCATGACCCCCGCACCCGACCGTCGGACCGCTCCACCGCCCCGTCAGGACTCGGCTCCCACACTGCGACTCGTCACCGCCCCCGTCGCACCGCCGCCTCCCGCCGGGCTGCGACTGGTGGGCTGCCGGGTGGAGGAGCTGGCCGGCGATCACTACGTGCTGGTGGGCGACGCCGACGCGGCCGTCGAGCTGCGGGGGCCCGGAGCAGTCGTCCTGGCAGGGGCGGTCAGCACACTGGCCGGCACCGGCGATATGTCGGCAGCGCGAGCAGGGCTCTCCGCCGACGACGATCGAGCCTTCCGGGCGCTGTTGGACGAGCTGCGAGCTCACGGCCTGGCAACCGTGGACCCCTGTGGGCCCGGTCGGGGCATCCGCGTGGGCCTGGTCGGGGAAGGACCACTTGCCAAGGCATTGACGCCCGTCGTGGCCGCCCTGGGTGACCTCACACTGTTCGGTGAGTGCCTGCCACCCGTTGCCAGCAGGCAGCCGCTCAGCACCCGTCGGAAGCGGGCCAAGGAGCCGCGACCCCTCCACTGGACGCAGTCCGGTGAGCAGGGACTGGATCTCGTGATCATCGCCACCACGCGACGTGAACCCGATCCGGCGTTGGGCTGGCTGCTCGCACGGGCCGCCACCCCGCACCTGTCGGTCACCGCGCACCGGGGACAGACCATCGTCTCGGGCATCTCTGTCCCGGGGGTGACCGCCTGCATGCTCTGCGCCGGGTCAGCGGGCGGCTCGAGGCCGCTGAAGGCCTGGCGGGCGGCGGCACCCGCCGAACCGGACGACTCCGACCTCGCGTGGGCCGCCAGTCAGGTCCGCCGGGCGGTCGACACCTTCCGCACCACCCGCACGATCTGGCCGACGCTGCACTCCGACGGTGCTGTCGAGCAGCCCCACATGCCCGATCCCGAGTGCCCGGCCTGCGGGGCGATGGCTGCCGCTCACCGCCGGCGGCGCCGTGACGGAACGCCAGTCATGGCCCCGGGGTCGTCGTCCTGCCGGAGCACGCGCACAGCGGCCGCCTGACGGGTCGACCTCCACGAAGTGCGGAGGCTCCGCGCTGGTTCAGTCGCCGGATTCACTCACGATGCGGACGGCGCATCCGAGGTGGCATCGGCGCCGACGATCTCTGCGCCCGCCCCGTCAATGATCCGCAGCAATTGCGCCCCATAGCGGCGCAGCTTGGCGGTTCCCAGTCCACGGATCTTCATCAGCGATTCGTCGTCACGGGGCTGGTACTGGGCGATCGCCATGAGCGTCGTATCGGTGAACACGACGTAGGCCGGCAGCGAATGCTGCTTCGACTCGGCCAGGCGCCACGCCTTCAGTCGGGCGAGCAGGTCCTCGTCGTAATCGACCTCACACCCCTCGTGGTGGCCCAACTTCACCTCGACCGCATTGGTCATCGGTCGACGGCAGACGATGCACCGGGCAACCCTCTTGGTCCGGGGCCCACGTGCCGCTCGGGGATCCACCGTGGGCGATCCCGTCGACTCGCCCAGCAGTCCACCCAGGAAGCGCGAGGGGTTCCGGCGCCCCCGTCCATTCGGTCCGGAGGTCGCCCAACTGATCCGCAGGGCCTGACGTGCGCGGGTGATGCCCACATAGAACAACCTGCGCTCCTCGGCGACCTGGGCCGGCGTCTTGGCCAGGGAGAAGGGCAGGAGCCCCTCCTGCACGCCCACCAGGGCCACGGCCTCCCATTCGAGTCCCTTGGCCGAATGCAGCGTTGACAGCGTCACTCCCTCACCGACCGGTGCATGCTGCATGGAGGCGCGCTCGGCGATCTGGGCGACCAGCCGATCGAGGCCGTCGGCGCCGTCGGACACGAGTTGCTGGCCCATCTCGCGCAGGGCACCCCACGATTCCCAGCGTTCGCGTACCCGACCCTGCCCTTCGGGTGCCTGCGGCGTCCATCCCAGTCCCGTCAGCACCTCATCGAGGGATTCGCCGGGATCTGCCTGCGGGTCGGAATGCGCCACATTGGTCAGGCGTCCCAGCGCCGTGCGCACCTCGGCGCGTTCGAAGAAGCGCTCCGAACCCCGCACGTGGTAGGGAATGTGTTCGCCGTCCAGGGCTGACTCAAGGGCAGGCGATTGGGCCGACACCCGGAACAACACCGCCATGTCCGACCAGGCGATGCCTGCCCGATGCCGCGCGGCAAGCCAACCCGCCAGGTGCTCCGCCTCCGCGACAGGGTCCTGGGCCGCGGCGAGGTCCACCGGACGCCCCGCATCCAGGACCGGCCTGAGGATCACTCCGCGTCCCACGGCGGGCCGGCCCGGCGGATGCAGGAGTTCATTGGCGGCCTTCAGGATCTGCGGCGTTGAACGATAGTTGGCATTCAGGTGGAGCACGTGCGCATCCGGGAATTCGCGCGAGAAGTTCGTCAGGAAACGCGCATCGGCACCGGCGAACGAGTGAATGGCCTGATCCGGATCGCCCACCACGCACAGATCGTCACAATCCCCCAGCCATTGCAGGAGAAGGCTGTGCTGCAGCGGACTGACGTCCTGGTACTCGTCGACGACAAAGTGCCGATAGACCGAGCGGAACTCCTGGGCCACCTCCGGATGCTCGTGCATGAGGGACACCGCACACAGCAGGATGTCGTCATAGTCCATCACCTGGCGTTCGGCCTTGACCCGCTCATAGTCGGCGGCCACCTTGGCCACGGTTGCGGGGGTCACACCGGAGACCTGGTGTCCGGCGCGCTCGGCCATTGCGGCGTACTCGGCCGGCAGGACGTTGGTGGACTTGGCCCAGGAGATCTCACTGCTGAGATCACGGATCACGGCCGTATCGGTGCGTACATGGTGACGCCTGGCGGCCTCGGCCACCAGACCGAATGTCGAGCCAGCGATCTCCGGCAACTCCCGGCCGGTCGCCCTCGGCCAGAAATAGCGGATCTGGCGCAGCGCGGCCGAGTGGAAGGTGCGCGCCTGGACCCGGGGCACCCCCAGCGCCGCCAACCGGGCCCGCATCTCCCCCGCAGCGCGCGTCGTGAAGGTCACGGCGAGAATCGAATCGGGTGCCTGGGCGCCGCTCAGCACCGCATGGGCGATCCGGTGGGTGATGGCGCGCGTCTTGCCCGTGCCGGCCCCCGCGAGCACCGCAAGCGGCCCGGCCACATCAACCGCGACGGCCCGCTGGTCCTTGTCCAATCCGGACAACACCGATTCGTCGGTCATCGGGGGCGGGGAATTGCGCGCGGGATCACTCATCACGCCTGCCACCATAGGCGGGGCCTGTGACACTTCCGATCTGCGTGTCCACCAGGTACATTCCGGATCCCCATCGCGGCAATGTCGTCCCCACGGCGCAGGGCTGAGGGGCCGGCCGTGTCGGTGGCAGGCCCTACAGTGGCGTGCATGGCGTTGCTCGACCCCTCACCCGCGGCGATCCGCATGGTGCGCTGCCCCGACTGGGCCTCGGTGTGCGCCGGCGTCGACGCCTATCTCGATTCCTTCGTGCACGACCCCTTCGTGCTGCCCACCGTGGTGGTGCCGGGAGCAGCACACAGGCGTGCCCTGTCACAGCACCTCGCCTCACGCCCCACCGACCCGCAGCACAAGATCCGGGCAGGGATCGACATGGTGACCCTGGGCCAACTGCGCCGTCGTTGTGAACAGGCGTGCCTGGGAGTTGACCCCGACGATGATCCGTGGCGCCTTCCGGCAATGACCATGCACATCGCCCAGCTGGCGCAGGCCCACCTGGATTCCGGGGAGGATTCCGCGACCGACTGGTTCGCGCTGGCCAGGCATTACCTCCAGGGCGCCTCGGGAACGGAAACTGACCGCCCCGGACGGGTCATCGCCTTCGCCGACAGCTTCGCCTCCCTGATCAGCGGATACCGTCGGCACCGACCCGATCTGCTGTTGGACTGGGACGAGCACCGCGATGTCGATGCCCTGGGCCGACCGTTGAGCGACCAGGACCGTTGGCAGGCCAACCTGTGGCGTGAGCTGACCCATTCGTTACGGCCGTGGATCCATCCGGCAGCCCGCGAGGACAGGCTCCGCGAGGCGCTCGACGACCCTGATCCGTCCGCACGCCAGCACCTGCCCTCGCGGCTCGGTGTCGTGGGCCTGGACGGATTCGTCCCCGACGAACGCCGATTCCTGACGACGATGTCCGCCCGGATTCCCCTCACCATCTGGCAATTGGGGTTTGGATCCGATGGTCCGGGTGAGTCGGCCCTGCGCGCCCGGTACGGGTCGGTTCGCGATGAGCTGTGGCACCGCGCACAGGCCCTTCCCGATGTCCGGATTGACCGTCCGGGGACAGGTCCCTCCGGTCGCCCCGCGACGGTCCTGGCGGCCCTGCAGGACGATATCCGCTCCGGACACGGCCCCGGTGATCCACGGGCTGCCGACGAATCCCTGCAGATCCACCTGTCACACGGAGTTGACCGGCAGGTTGAAGTACTTCGGGAGCTGTTGTGCGATCTGTTCGACACCCACCGGGACCTGCAGCCCCGTGACGTGGCGGTGGTCTGCACCGATATCCGCCGCTATGCACCGCTGCTGGAAGCCGACTTCCAGCCTGCTGACACGCCCGACGCCCACCCGGGACACGCCCTGCGGGCCAGGGTCGCCGGGCCGGCAGCCGAACAGCCGAACCAGGTGCTCGAACTCCTCGTGGGGTTGTTCGGCCTGCCGGTGAGTCGGGCCACGGGTCAGGACTTGGTCGACCTGTGCTCGCTGCCGCCCGTGGCGGCGCGCTTCGGCTTCGACGAGGACGGCCTGGCGGGCCTGCCCGAACTCCTGGCCCGCGCGGAGGTGCGTTGGGGGGTCGACGGCTCACAACGGGCCCGGCGGGGACTGTCCGGCGTGCGCCAGAGCACGTGGGTGGCCGGCGTTGATCGCCTGCTGGCCGGCCTCGTCATGGCCGACGAGCCGCCCGCGCGGCTGGACACGGTGGTTCCCGTGGAGCACCTCGATGCCGGTGACGCCGACCTCATCGGCGGACTGGCCGAGTTCGTGTCACGCATGCGCATGCACCTCCTTGAGTTCGCCCAGCCCTGTGGGATGGCCCAGTGGCGTACCCGCATTCTCGATGCCATCGCAGATCTCACCGACCCGGACGTGGCGGAGCAGTGGCAGGTCAACCACATCGCCCAGGAGCTTGATCGCCTCAGCGCGGGCGCAGGCACCGGGTCCACCGCCCTGTCGGCCGCCGACATCTCAGCCATGCTGCGACGCTTGTTGCGCCCAAGCCTCGGGCGAGCCGACTTCGGTACCGGGTCCCTGGTGATGTGTGGCCTGGGCGACATCCAGGCGCTGGGGCACCGGGTCATCGTGCTGCTCGGAATCGACGATGAGCACTTCCCCCCGCGGGTCGCCCATGATCACGACGACCTCCTGGCGCGCCCCACGGTTTCATCGGGACGTGTCGATGCCGACGCCCGGGCACGCCAGCAATTCCTCGACGCGGTTCTGTCCGCCGGCGAGCAGCTCATCGTCATCGGGCGGGGAGCTGACCAGCTCACCGGTGAGCGGCTCCCCCTCCCCGTGGTGCTTGCCGACCTGATCGGCGCTGCCCCCGTACGCGATGAATCGGGCGACGATTCGGGCGATGGCGCCCACCGTGGCTCCCCCTCCGACAGTGCCCTCATTCGCCGACACAGCCTGCAGCCCCATGACGCGACGAACTTCCTGGGCAGCGGCAGGCATCAGCCGTTCAGCTTCGACCGGCAGGCCCTGGCCGGGGCAGAGTCGCTGGCCGGGCCCCACCCGAAGGCCCCGGCCCGCTGGTGGCAGGTGACGGCCCGGGTTCCGGTTTCCGGCGGGCCCGACCCGGACGAGGCACTCGACGTGGACCAGCTCACGGCCTTCTACCGCGATCCGGTGGGGGCCTGGTTCGGTGCCACCTTCGGATTTACCCCGCGGAACCAGGACCCTGTCCTGTCACCCGCCCTGCCGCTCGCCGCGGATGGATTGACCGACTATGTGGTGGGATCGAGGATGCTGGAGGCAACCCTGTCGGGCCAGCCCCGTGAGCGCATCGATTCAGCTGTCCTGCTGTCCGGCGCGGTTCCCCCCGGCACGCTCGGCGCAACGCAATTGATGAATCTGTGGCCCACCGTGCAGGCGATGGCTGCACGCATCGGTGACTTCCGGGCGTCCTCCGAGGGCGCCGCCCGGCACGCCGAGATCGAGGTGGCCCTGCCGCATTCGCTGGTCAGCGGCCAGTTCCAGCTGTTCGACGATCGGCTGCTGGACCATCACTTCGCCACCGTCAAGGCCAAGTACCTCGTGCCGGCCTGGATTCGCCTGGTGGCGGCCACCGCCGGTGGCCTGCCGGTGCGCGAGTTCGTCCTGGTGACACGCGACAAGGAGGTGCACCTGGCGCCTCCCCCGCAGCAGGTCGCGACGCGCATCCTGCGCCAACTCGTGGAGATGCGTCGGCGCGGGCTGCGCGAGTTCCTTCCCCTGCCGCTGGCCACCGCGTGGACCTATGCGCGGGCACAGCATGCCCACACCTCGGGCAGTGACCGGATCACCAGCAACGCCTACCGACGGGAAGGACGCTATTCAGCGCTGTGGGGCGACTATCTCGACCTCGACTGGCGCGCACTGACGGCACTTCCCGCCGACCCGGACGACCCCATCACAGCCTCCGAGTCCCGCTTCAAGAACCTGGCGCGGTGGCTGATGGATCCCCTCCTCGATGCCATGGCGGCCGACGACCAGGCAGGCGCGTGGCGATGATCGACCGCATGAATCCCCGTCCCTTCGACCCCGTGGCCGCCCTCCCGCCGCACACGACGGTGCTTGAGGCCGGCGCCGGCACGGGCAAGACCTACACCATCGCGGCACTCACCGCCCAGGCCCTGGCCCGGGGACAGGTGACCATCGAACGCGTCATGTTGGTGACCTTTGCCCGGGCAGCCAGCTATGAGCTGCGTTCGCGGGTGCACGAACGGCTGCGGAACACCGCCACCGCGATCGACGCCACGCTGGCAGGCATCCCGCCCACCGACCCGGACGCCGTGGACGCTGACCTGTGTGCCGGGGAGGCCGACGTGCTCACGGCACGCCTCGCGCGTCTGCGCGCAGCACTGGCGGACTTCGACCGCGCCACCATCGCGACCACCCACGAGTTCTGTGCACGGTTGCTCGACCAGCTCGGAATCCTCGTTGACCACGACCGCTTCTCGAGCTTCCTGGATGATCCCGACCAGCTCCGCGCACAGGTCATCGACGATGGCTACCTGGCGTGGATGTCCTCGGGGCGGCCGCCCCTCCCGCTCCTGGGGGCGCAGCTCATCGGCGAGATGTCCCTGTCACATCCGGACCTTCCCCTCCTGGACGCTCCGGCGGGCGCCAGCCCCGACGCAGTCAGTCGCGTCGAGTTCGCCACCAACCTGCGGCGCGAGTTCGAGGCCCGCAAGCGCAGCAGCTCGGTGTACGGCTACCACGACATGGTGCAACGAGTACTCATGGCCCTGACCGATCCCGTCACCGGGGAGCTCGCCGCGCGCGTCCTGGCGGCACGCTACGACCTGGTGATGGTTGATGAATTCCAGGACACCAGTCCCGCCCAGTGGCAGATCCTCGAGCACGCCTTCCACGGGCGCACCCGGCTCGTCGTGATCGGGGACCCACGCCAGGCGATCTACGGGTTCCGCGGCGCCGACCTGTACGCATACCTTGCGGCCACCCGGCGTGCGGACGACTACTTCACGTTGAACCGCAACTATCGCTCCGACGCAGGGGTGGTGCAGGGGATCACCGCCCTGTTCGGGCAGGCCAACCTGGGGACCGAGGCCGCCCGTGTGGCCCTTGGTGACATGCACGCCCAGCACGTCGAACCACGCCTGGCCGGGGCGTCACCCAAACAGGCTGCAGTGCAGATCCGCGCCGTGGAACCACAGTCCATGCTCACCGCACCCGCCGGCCGCAAGGCAATCATGGCCGACCTGGTCGCCGAATTTGACCGCCTCCTCAACCGCGCCGAGGTGAACGACGGGGAACACTGGCGACACCTGCGGCCCAGTGACATCGCCGTCCTCGTGCGGCGCCGCGCCACGGGACAGGAGATCCAGCGCGCACTCATCGCCGCGGGAATCCCGGCGGTGTTCACCGGCGGTGAGGGCGTGTTCGCGTCGTCGGCGGCACAGGCCTGGCTCGTTCTGCTCTCCGCGCTGGCCGATCCGCGGCCGTCGGTGTTGCTGCACCTGGCCAGCACGCCATTGATCGGCTGGTCCCCCCGGGAACTGGCCGACGCGGATGAGGACCAACGCACCGAACTGGTCACCGGTGTCAGGGCCCTGCAGGCGACGATGCATGATCACGGGGTTGCCGCGGTCTATGAGGAGCTGTCGGCCCGCTATCGGCTTCCTCCCCGGCTGTTGGCACAGCCCGACGGCGAGCGGATGCTCACCGACCTGCGCCATCTGGCGGAGCGACTCAATTCTGCCGAGCGCCGACACCATCTGGACCTTCCCGCGCTCACCGCGTGGCTGGCACAACGGATCGACCAGGCCCGCACCAGCCAGGACGACGATTCGGTGCGCCGTCTCGAAACCGAGCGGCGGGCCGTGTCCATCATGACGATCCACAAGGCCAAGGGACTCCAGTTCCCGGTGGTTGCCCTGCCCGATCTGGCCGATCGGTACTCCGGCTCACGCTACGACCGCGGGTGGACCACCTCGATGCTCCATGTCGACGGACAATTGTCGATCGATCTCTACACCGACATGTCCTCCGACCGTGAGGCGATCAAGCAGGCCGAGGAACAGGCCGAGGACCTGCGACTTGTCTACGTGGCCGCGACGCGTGCCCAGAGCCGTCTCATTGCGTGGTGGGCCAACACCAAGTTCAACACCTCCACCTCACCGCTGCACCGGCTGTTGAACGCGGACAAGGACTCGGCGCTGCCGCCGGCCCTGAATATCGCCGGGGGTCGCCATCCGGACCAGTGGCCACTGGACCGTCAAGTGGTTGACGTGGTGTCGGTGCCGCGCCCGTCCGGAATTGCCTCGGTGCCGCGCTCCGCCGATCTGGTTGCCGGGTTGGCGGCACGCAAGTTCCATGACCACATCGATCGTGACTGGACGCGCACTTCCTACAGTGGGCTGACTGCTGGCCTGCACGGGGAGAGCCTTCCGCCGGGATCTGTCAGCCCGCGCGACGACGAGCCCGATCTCGATGGCATCCTGGCTGATCCCGGCGAGGTTGACGGGCCGGTATCCCCGTCCGCGCTGCAGCCGAACGGCCTCGCCGAGCTTCCCGGGGGCACCCAGTTCGGATCCCTGGTCCACTCGGTTCTGGAGATCACCGACCCCGCCTCGTCCTCGCTGGACTCGGACCTGCTGGAGGCCAGTGCCAGGATGCTTCGTCGGTGGCCGGTCGCCCAGGTACCCGCCCAGGGGCTGGCCACAGGCCTTGCCAGCGTCCTGCGCGCACCGCTGGGCGACCTCACCAATGGTCGCTCCCTGACCGACCTGGGCGCCGTCAACCGGCTGGCGGAGCTCGAATTCGAAATGCCGCTGGGCCGGGCTTCGCGGCACCGTGCGGTGTCAGACCTGGCCGGATTGTGGGCCGACCGTGCACTGGTACCCGAGGACGACCCGCTCGTTGACTACGGTGCTGCCCTGGCAGGCTCCGCGGCCGCCGATCGCACGCTGTCGGGCTTCCTCACCGGTTCGATTGATGCCGTACTGAGGGTTGCCCCGGCCGGGCACGCCGGGGCCGCCGACTCCGCCACGGCCCAGTTCTGCCTGATTGACTACAAGACCAATCGCATCCCCGTGCGCCCCGGGGACCACCTCGGCCCCCACTCCTATACCCGCAGGGCAATGACCGACGCCATGATCGGCGCCCACTACCCCTTGCAGGCGCTCATCTACAGTGTCGCCCTGCACCGATACCTGGGCCAGCGGCTGCCGGGGTACTCCCCCGCGATACATCTCGGAGGAGTGGGCTATCTGTTCGTGCGCGGGATGACGGACGATCCGTCGGCCGGGGATCGCCTGCCCGGTGTGTTCCTGTGGCATCCGCGACCTGCGCTCGTCGCGGCCGCCTCGTCCGTCCTGGCAGGGGGTGACCCACGTGATTCCCAGTGATGGCCGCGTCGTGTCGGCCACCGGCGTTCTCGCGCAGTTCGCTGCCGCGGGAGTGCTGGAGGCAGCGGACGTGCATGTGGCCAAGATGGTGACGCGTACCGGTGGGGAGAACGATCCGTCCGTCGCCCTGGCGGTGGCCCTGACCGTGCGGGCGTTGCGGGCCGGTTCGGTGTGCCTGCCGCTGGACCAGGCACGTCCGATGGCGCACTTCTTCGTCCGTGAGGACGACGATCAGGCCGCTCGCACTGACATTGACGCCTTGCCGTGGCCGGATCCGCTGGATTGGTTGGCCACCGTGGTGGACTCGCCCCTGGTCGGCGATGAGGACGCCACGATCAATTCCCGGCCGCTGCGCTGCGTGGACGGTGCGGTCTACCTGGAACGCTATTGGTGCGATCAGGAGTCGATCAGGGTCATCCTGGCCCACCGCGCCGAACCGCTGCCCGCCGTTGATGAGTCCGCCCTGACCGCGGCGCTGGATGAGTTCTTCCCCGGCGGGGACCAGGAGGCCGACCAACGCCGTGCCGTGGCAGCTGCCGTGCGGGGACGCACGACGGTGATCGCCGGCGGCCCGGGCACGGGCAAGACCCGGACCATTTCCTGGGTGGTCGAGGCCATGCGCCGCCAGTGGATGGCCCAGGGCGAGACCGGGCGGATCGCGCTCGCCGCACCCACCGGCAAGGCCGCTGCCCGTCTCACCGAGTCGCTCCGGGAGAACACGGCCGGCCCCTCCTCCCCTGCCGGGACGCAGGGGGCGGGTGAGGACGCGATGGCAGTCCCGGGCCAACTCCACGCGGTGACCCTGCATCGGCTCCTGGGAGCACGTCCGGGACGCGGCGTCAGCTTCGGACCCGCTCGCCGGCTCCCCTACGACCTGGTGGTGGTCGATGAGATGTCGATGGTCTCGTTGAGCCTGATGGCACGACTGCTGGAGGCCCTTTCCCCCTCGACCAGGTTGGTGATGGTTGGCGACGCGGATCAGTTGACGCCTGTCGATGCCGGCGCCGTGCTGGCCGACATCACGGCCGCGGGGCTCGCCGGCCCCGATCCTCTCGGGGGCGGCATCGTGGAGCTCCGGCACGGATTTCGCTTCGATTCCGCGATCGCCCAGTTGGCCGATGCCGTGCGTCGCGGTGATGCCGATGCCACGCTGGAATTGCTCCGGGCCTCGCCCGAGGGCCTGCAGTTCGACGAGCTCGACCCGGGCATCGTCGAACTGGATGCATTGCCCGCGCTGCGCCGCGAACTCGAGGTGCAGGCCCGGGGCATTGGTCACGCCGCGACATCCGGGGATGGCAACGGCGCGGTGCGGGCGCTCGAGGGCCACCGCCTGCTGTGTGCCCACCGTACCGGCGTGTACGGGGTGAGCCGCTGGTCGGCAATGGTCCAGCAGGTGCAGCGCCCGGCGCTGGCCTCCGGCTCGGATGCCGATCCTGACTGGTTCACCGGACGGCCGCTGCTGGCCACCCGGAACATGGCGGAACTGGGTATCAGCAATGGCGATACCGGGGTGGTGATCGCGACCCCCGAGGGGCCGCGGGCAGCCATGAGCAATGGACGCAGCTATGCACCGTTCGTGCTCGAGGGCATCGAGACGATGTTCGCCATGACAATCCACAAGTCCCAGGGCAGCCAGTTCGACCGGGTCACGGTCGTCCTGCCCGGGGCCGACTCGCCGTTGCTCACCCGTGAGCTCCTGTACACCGCCATCACCAGGGCCCGCCGGGGAGTGCGGATCATCGGATTGCGCGAGGCCATCGTCACGGCGGTTCGGACGCCCGCGCGCCGTGCGTCCGGGTTGACCGATCGGCTACAACGCACGAGTGTCCGACCCCACTGAGGCTCGCGACCACCCGGGAGTGGCCGGGGGCGGCGCTGCCGATGCGGGTGTTCAGCCCTCCGGGCTCGGCAGTGTCCCCTGGAGCCACGAGTTGACCAGGCGACGTCCCACCGAGGCCCCGGGAGGCAGGGTCAGCTGCTGGTCGTGCAGGCCACTGACCACCTGCTCGCGGCTGTACCAGCCGCCCCAGGCCAGTTCCTCGCCATCCACCTGGCCCCCGCCCGTGCTGCGGGCCACGAAACTCAGCATGAGCGAGCGTGGCAGCGGCCAGGGCTGGCTCCCCAGATAGCGCATGGCGGTCAGCCTGAGATCGGCCTCCTCACCGATCTCACGGGCCACGGCCTGCTCGACGCTCTCACCCGCCTCGATGAACCCGGCGAGCACCGATACCCGCCCGTCGAGCCAGCTGTTCTGGTGCGCCAGGTAGATCCGGTCACCGGGATCGAGCACGGCACAGATGATGGCGGGATCGGTGCGCGGAAAGGTCTCGGTGTCGCAGTCTCGACAGACCGCCGCGAAACCGCCCAGGGTGCGTACGAGGGGGCCTCCACAGACAACGCAATGCCGGCTGCGCCGATACCAGTTCAGGGACGCCAGGGCGGCGGAGGCGATCTCGCGCTGGCCGGCGCTCAGGGGGGCGTGACGCATGGTCGTGCTCAATGCCGCATCCACCCGGCGCGCGAACCAGGCGGTGCCGTCCAGCAGGCCCACGAAGATGGTTGATTCCGTGGGCACCGCGCCATCGGCGTCGATGAGGGCACGACCGAAGGGGTCGATGTCGAAGCGTCCCTGTTGGTCCACCAGGAGGAGTTGGCTCCCCGCAGACTTCCACAGCCGAACCAGGTTCTCGGGGTCATGGCGCAGCTCCGACGCATGGTCGAGCAGCGCCGGATCGTCCCAACCGCTCAGCGACCAACCAACCCGTTCATTGTTGCTTGCCACATCCTCAGGCTAGCCGGATCGGTGACGCGGTATGCCCCCACTGTCCGCGGCACGCCGGCCGGGCCCATCGGGAGCCCCGGGCATCGGATCGTTGAGGCCCGGCAGGTGCTCGACCAGCCGGGTCAGCTCGTCACGTCCGGGCAGCCCCGTCGGACGCTCCACGCGTCCGCTCATCACGTGGCAGAACACGGCGTCAACCTCGTCAGGCTCCACGCCCGAGACATCTGCCCACGCAAGCCGGTACAGGGCCAACTGCAAGGGATCGGCCGGGCCGTCAAAGGTCTTCCAATCCACCACCTGGAAGCGATGGGGACCCGACCCGGGCAATCTGTACACCGCGTCGATACGCCCGCGGACCTGACGTGATCCCAGCACCAGGATGAAGGGCGCCTCGACACGGTATGGCGTGAGGTCGGCGTAGGGACCCTCCTCAAAGCGGCGCTGCAGGATTTCCAGACGTCGCTGGGAGGATGCGTCCATCCGCGCGGGCAACTCATCGGACGATTCGTCGTCGCCAACGAGCAGCCCCGATCCGGCGCGGAATCGTTGTTCCAGCCAATCGTGGAAGCGCGTGCCCACACCGGCTCCACCGCTGGCCCGACGCGGCATCGGGCGCACCAGATTCGCCGCGAACTGTTCCGGTTCGGCCTGCGACAGGATGAGGGCGCTCGCGGACAACGATTCCACGGGCACCACGCGGTGGGCGTCCCGGGCCTGCTCGCGGGCCGCCCTCACCAGCAGCTGCGCTTCTGCCTGCCATTCCTGGTACGCCTGTTGCTCGTCGAGTGACAATTCCCCGGCAAGCTGCGCAGGCAGTTCACCGATGCCGGGGTCGCCACCCGCACCGGGACCGAGCCGTCTGATCAGGCCCTGAACGGTCCCCGCAGCGGTTTCCACGAGCTCCTCGCGGTCGGGATCAGCAGGCCTCGGCCATACCGCCGTGGCGGGGACCGCCGCCACCGGGTTGTCGGCATCGGGGGCCGGTTGCTCCGGCAGGTCGCCCCCGGAGATCTGTGCCAGTACGCGGAAGTACTCGGAGGTGTGCGAGGCGGTCTTGCGCTGCGGCTCCCACACGTGCGTGGTGGCCACCAGATGACGCCGGGCCCGGGTGATCGCCACATAGGCGAGCCGGTCCTCGGCGAATTGTCCGGCGCTGCGCAGGTCGGTACCGAAGGCCTGCAGGCCAGCCTTCGTGGTCTCGCCAAGCTGCGGGATGCTTCCCGCGTCACCGCGCAATGGGGAGGGCAGGAGTCGGGCAAGGGTGGTCCAGTTGTCCCCCCGCACAGTGGCCGGGAAGGTGCCCTCCACCAGGGTTGGAAGGTAGACGGTGTCCCATTCCAGGCCCTTTGCGCGGTGGACGGACAGCAATGACACGGAGTCGTCGGCAGTGGGCAGCGCCTGCTCCATGCCATCCTCCTCGTCGAGGACCGACTCGACGTACGACAGGAAGCCGCTCAATCGCGCCGTGCCGTCAAGGTCGGTGAAGTCGCCGACCACCTCGAGGAAGCGCGCCACCTGGGCACCCATGTGCTGCGAATAGGTCCCCGGATCCGCAAGCAGCTCAACGCCCAGGTTCATCGCTGCCACGATGCGCCGAACCAGTCCCGGCAGGGGCTCACTGACGTGACGACGCAGTTCCCGGAATTCGGCAACGAACCGGCCCAGGCGGCTGCTTCCCAGCTGGGACAGTCCCGGGCATGGCAGATCGAGCACATCCATCAGGCAGGCCATGGGTCTGCCTGCCTGTTCCTGCTGTCGGGCCAATTCCGCACGCAGGGAGGCCGGCGGATCCGCCGCTGGGGTGGCTCCGCCCTGGTCGCGGGATGGGTCGGATCGCACCGCATTCAGCCGGTTCACGGCCTCACCGAGCGCCGCCAGGTCCGGGGGTCCGATCTGCCATCTGCGGGAGGACAGCAATTGGACCAGTGCGGGGTTGTCGGTGTCATCGTCCAACAGCCTGAGCGTGGCAACGATCTCGCTGATCACGGCGAGCCGGAACAGGCCTGCCAGCCCGACGATCTCCGTCGGCACGTCCCGTGCACTGAGGCGACGGAAGAGCGGTTCGATGGTGGCGTTGCGACGCACCAGGACCGCGATGCCGGCATATCCCTCCAGGGCACCACGTGCGGCGATGTCGTCGGCGATCCAGTCCAGTTCCTCGTCGCTGCTGGTGAAATGGCGGGTCGTCACCGTTGCCGGTTCCTGGCCCGGTGCAGCATGCAGTGTGAAGTCCACGCCGGGCAGGTGGGGCATGGCGGGATCGGACTGGAGACCCTGTGCCACCACGTTGGCGCCATCGAGGATCTCCGGGCCGCTGCGCCGGTTGACGCGCAACGAGTAGGCATTCGCAGCAGTGCCGTCGGCCTTCGGGAAGCTGGTGGGGAATTCCGCAATATTGCTCGCCGCCGCTCCCCGCCACCCGTAGATGCTCTGGTAGGGATCACCGACCGCTGTCACCGGATGGCCCCGCCCCTCGGCCACCGTGGGGCCACTGAACAAGGTTGTCAGCAGGGTGGCCTGTGCGCTGGAGGTGTCCTGGTACTCGTCCAGCAGTAGTACCCGGTACTGCTCGCGCAGCATCGTCGACACCTCGGGTGCCCGTTCGGCGATCGTTGCTGCCTGGGCCATCAGATCGGCGAACTCAACCCATCCGAGGCGATCCTTGGCGCGGCGATATGACTCCACGAGTCCCAGTAGCTCCAGCCGCTCGGCCGCGACCCGTTCGGCGTCCACGACCGCGCGATAGGGAGCTCCCCGCCACAGGGGCGCCTCATCGAGTCCGCCGACATAGTCCGCCGTGAACTCCTCGATGCGTTGGCCGGTGACCATGTGCTGGGTCATCATCGTGTCGAGTCCGAGCAGGGCTCCGATCAATCTGCGGTCATTCCACTCCCCCAGTGCGACGAGGGGGAATTCGTTGGCTGCCACCACCTGGGCGGCCAGTCGGTAACGCGTGGCATCCGTGAGCCTGTGCTCAGCGGGATCAATGCCGATGCGGGGCGCGTGCTCCGAGACCAGTTGCCCGGCAAAGGAGTCGTAGGTCGTGACGGTCTGGGCCTCGGAGTTCTCCAGCGCGGCGGCGTCGATGATGCCGGACCCGCTCAGCGCGGTGGTCACCCGGTTGGACAACTCTGCGGCGGCCTTGCGCGTGAAGGTCAGTCCCAGCACCTGATCGGCACGCACCTGGCCGGTACCCACCAGCCACACGACACGCGCTGCCATCACCGTCGTCTTGCCCGACCCGGCTGCAGCGATCACCACACCGGGCTCCAGCGGAGCCGCGATCACTGCCAGCTGCTCGTCGGAGAAGGGGATCGACAAGATCTCCCGAAGGTCCTCTGGTCGCTCGACCGTGCGTCCGCTCATCGTGAACTCGCCTCCCGGGCCCAGATCGGGCAGTCGGCACGGTGGTCGCAGTAGCTGCAGGGCGGCCCCTCGACTGCCGGGTAGTCCTCCTCGACCACGCAGTGGACGGCGAAGGCCAGTGCATCGTCCACCATGGTCGGCCCCTGGATGTCCACGTCACCGCGCACCAGCCAGGTGTTCGCCAGCTGTTCGGCGGCCGGGTAGGGATGGTCGTCAAGGCCGGGTTGTCCCACCACCTTGGGCAGCAGCGGGTCGCGTGCGCCCGCCGGCAGCCGCAGAAACACCAGCAGGGCGCCATCCATGGCGGGGGTCGAGCCGGTCAGTTCGCGGCACGCGCCGCGCATTACTGCCAGCTGGTAGGCGGCGAGCTGCAGATTGGATGCCGCCTCGGTGCGACTGGGTGCCCGGCTCCCGGTCTTGAAGTCGATGATCCGGATGCGGCCCGAGGTCCGGTCGCGCTCGAGCCGATCGATCGATCCCACCAGTTCGAGTGGCTGTCCGCCGATGACGAATGTGTGCCTGACCGGCACCTCGACGCCGAGTACCTCGGTGGGTTGGCCGCCCTGCCATCGTTCGAACCGGGTGATCATCTCGTGCGCCCGGGAACGCTCAATGAGCGTGCGCCAACCCTGCTGGTGGACGTCGAGGTCATTCCAGGCCTCGTCGAGGGCGTCATGGAGCTGGTCCTCACTGAGGTGATCGGTCACGGCATGTTCGGCGAGGAGATGGATCACTGATCCGACGCCTGCCGCAAACCCGCCTGTGGTGGCGCCGCGCGCCGCTACGTCGAGGAACCACTGCCGGGGACAGGCGATGAGCTTCTGCAGGCCGGTGACCGACAAGCGGATGGCCTTGTCCCGGGTCGGGCCCTCCGGCTCCCCCACGCCGGCCGGGGAGGGTGTCCCATGACGGCCTGACAGCCCGCCGAGTCCCCACCAACTGCGGGGATCCGCCCCCGGCACAAGGGCTCGTTGCTGGTCGTCACGCACCACGGCGAGCTGGCCCAGTTGGTGGGCGGCCGCCTCCCGGAGTCCCGCGGTCGAGCGTTGATCGGCGGTGACCCTCCTCAGCTCACCGACCAGTCCCTGAAGGGACCGGGGGCGTCGGGTGTCGTGTGGCACGGCAAGGACCTGGCCGCCGAGCTCCCGCACGAAACGCGATGCCTGTGCCTGCTCGTCACCGGAACCCAGGTTTGCCGTGATGACCAATTCCTTGCGGGCACGACTGGCGGCCAGCACGAACGCCCGCCGCTCCTGCTGCATCCACGCCCCGGGCGCCGGTGCCAGCCCCGGGTCGTCGGCGTCGAGCAATTCCGCCGACAGGAGCCCGGCTCCACGGCGATTACCCGGCCACGATCCCTCCGCAGCGCCCATGATGATGACGCGATCCCACTCAAGCCCCTTGGCCCGGTGGGCGGTGAGCACCTGCACTCCCCGGCCCCGGGGATCTGATTCGCGTGCCTGGTCACCGGGGATCTCCTGGCCCGAGACCTCAGCGATCAGGGTCTCGGCGCCCTTCTGACCCGTGAGCTCCATGTGCCGCGCGGCGACGTCGAAGAGGGCCAACACGGCATCAAGGTCGCTGTTCGCCTGTCCGGAGGAGGCCGAACCCGATAGCGCCTCGCCCCGCAGCCGGGAGGGCCAATCAGTGCCGTCCCACAGCCGCCACAACACGTCGTAGGCCCCCTCGCCACGCATGATGCGCGCCGCGGCGTCGCCCAACAGCGCCGCCAGTTCCCGGACCGGTTCCAGGTCCGGGTCGGTGGGCAGGGCCGACGTTGCGGTCTGGGCCGTGGGCCCTGTGGGCGGTGTCGTGACATCCGTCGGAGCCGCCCCGGAGGTGTCCGGACGGTGAACGAGCGCCCCGACGTCCTGCGCCGTCGCCGGGGGCACCACCGGGCTCGGCAGGTGATCACCCGCCCGACGCATGAGGAACTGGCGGACCAATGTCATCGGATCCGATGTCGTACCCGACGCGGCCTCGTGCCACAGGGCTCCCCCGACGCGCCGCAGCGCGGTCGGGTCAAGGGATGTCAACGGGGACAGCAGGAGCCGGTCAAGCTGATTGGGATCGGGCGGTACCCGGCGGGAGAAACCCAGCGCGACGGCCAGCGCATCCATCAGGGTGACGACACAGGCCTGTTCGCTCAGGGCGATGTCACTGCCCGCCACTTCCACCGGGATCCCCTGATTGGCCAGCCCCCGCGCGATGGTGCCCAACTGGCCGCGACCGGCCCGGCAGATGACCGCCTGTTGCGACCACATGACCCCGGCCAGCCTCGCTGTTCGCAGGTCTTCGGCCACACCGGCGATCTCGGCCGCCGCCGTCTCGTAGCTGCGACACACGATCTGCTCGGCCCGGTCTGCCCCGGAGACCGCCCCTGCCTCGTGGGGCCGGGTGCCCGATCCGCCACCGGCGACCGGATTGCGCGCGATCAGGCTGGCGATGCCTCGTTGGAGACCGGCGGTTCCGCGTAGTGACGTGGACAGGTCGATCCGCTCCGGCCCCGGCAGGCCGGTGACCTCGAACCGACGCCCGAAGTCGGCCACGGCGCGCGGATCGGCACCACGGAAGGCAAAGACCGACGATTGCGGGTCTGCGGTGGCAGCCACCGGAATACCCACCTGATGCACCTGTTCGAGCAGTGCGATCTGGGAGCGGTCGAGCTCGGCGAACTCATCGCAGAAGACCCCCTCGATCTCTTCGGTCAGCACCGAGCTGACCGGCGCCTCCAGCAGGAGCAACCTGGTGCGGTGCACGAGTTCGGCGTAGTCCCAGGCGGGTTGGGCATCGAGCACGTCAAGGTAGTTCTCGAAGAACAGGCCCATGCTCACCCACTCCTCACGCCCCGTGCGCCGGCCCAGCCGCACCAGGTCGTCGGGATCAAGTCCCTGCTGCCGCGCCCTGGCCATGCCGGTGCGCAGCTCCTGCGAAAAGGCCATCGTGGCGATGGCCGCACGCACCGATTCGGGCCACAGGTCCCGGCCGAGTTGCACCACGAGCTCGCGCACCTGCATCTGCTGCTCAGGTCCGGTGAGCACATGGGGCAACTGGCCGTCGGCATCGAGGTGGCCGAACCGGCGCTGCAGGGCGAGGCACCAACCGGGGACTGTGGTGATCACCGGCGCCAACTGGCTGCTCGCCAGCCGGGCCACGATGCGTGCACGCAAGCGCTGTGCTGCCGGACGCGACCAGGTGAGCACGACGAGGCGATCCATGTGCGCCCCTGCCTCCACGCGTTGCGCCACCGCCTCGACCAGTGCGGTGGTCTTGCCCACGCCCGGCCCGCCGAGTGCGAGCACAGCGCCGTGGGGCCGGGCGCACGCCTCGACGAACGCGCGCTGCTGGTCGAGCAGCTGGAATGACATGCCCCCATGCAACCACGCGGCACCCACAGTTTCCGGCGACGCCGCCGTCGGCGGTGCAAGCTCCGGTGAGGGGACGCTGCCGCGACACCGGGACCCCCGCGGAGGCCCCGGACGCCCGTTTTTCGCACTGGGAATCTTTCCAAAACCATCACCGGGACGCCCAGCGCTTTCCATCTGGGGTGCACTGTGAGAAACTGGACACACTGTTCTAACCGGGCACGCATTCAGTATCAGGAGTCTGGGTCGCGTCATGGCACAGCAACACCGGATATTTGGTGCGCTGAAACGAGCAGCGGGCCGTGAGGTGCGGCCCGGCAAGTAAGTATGTAGGGAGTACACATGGCCACCGGAACCGTCAAGTGGTTCAACGCGGAGAAGGGCTACGGCTTCATCGCCGTCGACGGATCTAGCGATGACGTCTTCGTTCACTATTCCGCGATTGATTCCACGGGTTTCCGTTCCTTGGACGAGGGACAGAAGGTCGAGTTTGACATCGCTCAGGGACCCAAGGGTCAGCAGGCCGAGCACGTAAAGCTCGTCAACTGAGCGTCCAAGCCGCTTAAGCAAAATGGGGGTCTCGCCGAAAGGTGGGACCCCTTGCTTGTGTCTCCGCCCTGGACTGATCTGCACCCCGATTCAGCGTGCCCTACCGATCATCGATAAGTTGCCGCCATCGCCCAGGGGCCAGCCAGCCGCGACAAGGAACCAGCCATGACGAATGAATCACCCGCCACCGACCGCGATAATCTTCGCCGCGGCCCCACCGCGTGGGCTGGTGGTGCCACCCACGTCGGCACCAAGGCCCCACCGAACCAGGATGCGCTGGTCGTTGCCGCAACACCCGGCGAATCCCACCGCAGCGCCATCGTGGCGGTCTCCGACGGCGTGTCGACCTCTCCACATTCGGATGTCGCGAGCCAGATCGCCGTTGACGTGGCCACCGATCATCTGACCAGCGTGCTCACCAAGCCGCATCACAGCGATGAGCCGTCGGCGCTCGCCGACGACCTGAAGGCCGCCGTGGTCGCCGCCAACGATGCGATCGTCGCAGCGGCTGGCGACGATGTCCACGGCTATGCCTGCACGCTGGTTCTTGCCCTGGTGCACCGGGGATTGGTCGTGGTGGCCAACCTCGGCGACTCCCGCGCCTACTGGTTCGGTGACGACGCCACCAATATGTTGCTCACCACTGACGACTCCATGGCCCAGCTCAGCATCGAGCTCGGCACCTCCCGCGAGGTCGCCGAGGCGGGACGCCAGGCCCACGCGATCACCAAGTGGCTGGGCCCGAACGCACCGTCCCTGGAGCCACAGCTGGCCGGCTTCAAGGTCGCTGGTTCGGGATGGCTGCTGGTCTGCAGCGATGGCCTGTGGAACTATGCCTCAGCGCCGGCGGAGTTGCGGGCGGTGTGGGATTCCCTGCCGGCCGCCCCTGATGCGACGGCTGAGACGCTGGCTGGCCAGCTCATCGACTGGGCCAATGCGCGCGGTGGCCGCGACAACATCACCGTCGGGTTGGTCCGCGTCGAGGAACCCGACACGCCCGCCCCGGAGCAGTCCCCGGCAGGGTCGACGCAGTCCTGAGGAGGGCGCGAGGCCCGACCGCACGACGGCGGAGCCACCGCCACTGCCCCGTGATCATGCCCGTAGCGCAATCGCCGGTGGCCGGCCCGGGCCGGCCACCGGGTAGATTTGAGTGCGTGGATATCAAGATTGGCATTGAAAACGTGAACCGTGAGCTGGGCATCGAAACAGACCAGACCCGCGACGAGGTAACGGCGGCCCTCAAGGAAGCCCTCAGCAACGACGGCGTCTTCACGCTGACCGATTCCAAGGGACGTCAGTTGGTCGTGCCCGGGGCAAAGATTGCCTATGTGGAGTTCGGCGAGGAGCATGCGCGCCAGGTC